>OGMP01002152.1_pt1 | contig 12905 bp, 7 predicted proteins | sample 1573261 | NCBI WGS metagenome assembly OGMP01 (sample SAMEA2581878, study PRJEB24529) | metagenome | biome: Human gut stool | place: China | collected 2011 | reverse complement strand
GAGTTCGAGTTCTCGGTCGAGAACGAAGCGCTGGCGCGCGAGCTGATGCTGCAAGGGGGAAAGACGCTCGAACTGCACTATAAGGAGTATTTCGGGGCGCTGCCCTGGCGGGGCTTCACGAAGTTCGTCGTCGACAGCATCATCACCGTCCGGCCTGCGGAGCAGGGAAAACAGGGCGTCGACCGATAAAGCGGCCCGCTCCGCACAAACGAAAAAACGTTGCAGGCAAAGGCCCTGCAACGTTTTTTTTCGAATCTGTTCCGGGTTTTCTAAAACTCCTTGACCTTGCCGCGGTTCAACAGCGGCAGCAGGAACGAGATGACCGCCGCCGCAAGCCAGAAGATCGCCACAGGGCCGAAATCGTAGTGTTTCACCCCGTCGGCGGCAACGGTGATGTTGGAGTCGATCAGCCAGCCGCTCGCCACGTCCTGAATGCCCGCAGCGATATAGGAAGTCATCCCCACGACGCCCAGTGCGGCGCCCGTAGCCTTCCGCGGCACGATGTCGACGGCCATCAGGCCTCCCAGGAAGCAGATCAGCACGCCGATGGCGATGCCGAACAGCACCATCGACAGCACGTTGACCCACATGGCGTTGCCTCCGTAAAAGAACAGCGCCAGCGCCGCGGCGTTCAGCACGCCGAAAATCAGCGCCGGAACCTTCCGGTCGCCCTTGAAGAGCTTGTCCGAGAACCACCCCGAGAGCACCGTGCCGAGAATGCCCAGCAGCGCGTTGATCGAGACCACCGAGATCGCCTCGACGTCCGAAAAACCCTTCGCCTCCTGCAGGAACAGCACGCCCCAGCCGTTAATGGCGTAGCGCGAGAGGGCGATGATCGCCGGGGGCGCGCCCATCGACTGGCTCCAGCCGTTGACGCCCCACATGACGGCGAAGGCGACGAACAGCACCATGTTGCCGACGATGCCGCCTCCGTTGGCCAAGCCGAGGATGCCGACCAGCAGGTTGGCGACCGCCGATACCGCAAGACCCGCGGCCATGAAGCGTTTGATGTTGCTGTGGTCGGAGAGGAATCCGTTGACGAATTTGCCGATGGCGTAGGCGAACAGCAGCGCCGAACCGATGACGCCCAGCTGCGTGGCGTCCAGCGCCCCGCTTTCGAGGATGGGCTTTTTCACCACGTTGAGACTCGTGCGGCAGACGTAATAGAGACTGTAGCCGACGGTGCCGGCGATGAAGCTCTGCCAGCGGAGTTTTTTGTAGAGACGCATCATGGCGTCGTCGTCCTTCGGCAGACGCGGCGCCGGTGCGCTTTTTCTGAAAAATGAGAGTATTGACATAAGCAGGTTGGTTGCGTTATCAGGTTAATCGGAGTCTTACCGCTTCGTGAATTCCAGTTCGACCTGCACGGGGAAGTGGTCCGATGGAGTCCGGGCCCGGAATTTCCGCTCCCCGCCGTCCGGGTTTTCCGAACGGTAGGTGTCGGTCAGGATTCCGTAGCGGAGCACCCGGAAACCCGGCGTTACGAAGAGGTAGTCGATGCGGCGGAAGGTCTTGATGTCGGGGTCGAACCAATTTTCGGTGCCCGTTTCGGCATAGCGGATTTCGGCCGTGTCGTAGGTGTCGGACAGGATGCCGGAGTCGCGCAGGATCGCGTAGCTCCGGCTCGTCTCGCCCACGTTGAAGTCGCCCGTGAGGATGACCCGCTCGCCGCGGCACAACTCTTCGATCTTCGCCAGTATCAGGCGGCAGCTCTCGGCCTGAGCCTGTTCGCCGCGGTGGTCGGTGTGGGTGGTGAAGAACCAGAACCGCTGACGGCTCTGTCTGTCATAGAACCGGCCCCATGTGCAGATGCGGACGTATTTGGCGTCCCAGCCCTTGCCGGGCTTCGAGGGGTCTTCGGAGAGCCAGAAATGGCCCGAATCGAGCAGTCGGAAGCGGCCGCGCTTGTAGAAGATCGCGGAGTATTCGCCGCCCGCGGCCCCGTCGTCGCGTCCGACGCCGACGTAATCGTAGCCGGGCAGCGCCGCGAGCATGCCCTGCAGCTGACTGTGGAAGACCTCCTGCGCCCCGAAGATATCGAAGTCGTGGAACCGGATCAGCGACGAGATCACCGGGAGACGCTGCTCCCAGCCGTTGCCCTCGGCCGTGTCCTTGGCGTTGAGCTGGCGGATGTTGTAGGTCGCGGCCGAGAAGCTCTGCGCCGCGGCGTTGACGGCCGTCACGCATGCGACGGCCATGCAGATCAGTAATTTGTTCATGTCGCTCGGTTATTTGCGCCGTCCCTGCGCTTCGAGGTAGCGGATCAGCAGTTCGGGCCGGTCGGTCTGGATGATCGAAGCGCCCATGTCCAGCAGGCGGCAGTACACCTCGTCCGGCGATTCGGTGAAGGCCTTGTCGTCGCTCAGACCGCCGCAGAGCGAGTCCCAGAGCGAATTGACCCACAGTTTCGAACCGCCTGCGACGACCTGCCGCATGCAGGCTTCGACTTGGGGCGTATAGTCGTCCCAGCATACTTCGTAAGCCAGCGGGACGACGCCCTTCGAGGCATATTCCTCGAAAAGCTCCCTGCCCTGCGGCTTGAGGATGTCGATGACCGGCATGTACATCATGTTGTGCGGATAGGCGGCGAACTTCGCTGCCACGACCTCCGCCGGACGCTTGCCCTTGATGAGCACCTGATCCGTGACGCCCAGCTCCTCGGTGATGGCGAGCGCGAGGTCGTAATATTCATAGCCTTGGTCGATATTCACCGCGATGCGGTCCTTGCAGACGGCGAGCGCTTCGCGCAGGGTCGGCATTTTGAGCGAGGTCTTCACGCCGTGGCCGGTTTTCAGCACGCAGCGCCGGATCGAGTCGTAGGTGATGTCGCAGACGCGGCCGCGGCCGTTGGTCGTGCGGTCGATCGTCTTGTCGTGGCACAGGACCAGCACGCTGTCCTTGGTGAGCTTGAGGTCCAGCTCCATGATGTCTACCCCCATGCCGATCACCGATTCGATCGCCGGGATGGAGTTTTCGGGCCAGTTGCGCCAGTCTCCGCGGTGCGAGACCACTACGACGTACCGTGAGGAGGGGTTGTGGAGTTCCGCGCGGACGAACCGGGCTTTGTCCGTCGTTTCGGCCGCCGGCTGCGAACAGGCGTACAGACCGGCTGTTGCGCAGAGGATGAGTAGGTAACGTTTCATTTCGTTCGGTTTAAAAAGGGAGAACCGGAAAGTTCCGGTTCTCCTGAAGAGTTATTTTTCCAGTACGGGATAGCTCTCCGATGCCGTCCACTTGCGCAGGACGACGTCGGGCTTGCCCGGCAGCGTTTCCGCCGGAGTGTCGTTGAAGAGCGCCGCGCCGGCGTTGAGCGCTGCGGCGAAGTTTGCGCACGACTCGCCGCTCGAAGGTACGGTGACGGCGCCCGACTTCATCTCGTCGAGCGAGAGCAGGGCGAAGGTCGTCTTTTTCCAGACCGTTCCGGCCGCCTTGTCGCTGCCGACGGCGGAGTTCGCCGCAGACTTGGACGGACATGCCGAGTTGCCGTAGATGTTCTGCAGGTTGCCTTTCTTGCTGTAACCCACCACCGATGCGTAGGAGCTGTTGGCTGTGATCTTTTCCACGGTCGAGTAGCAGTTGATGACGAAGCTGTCGTCGCTGACGATGCCGGCGATGCCGCCGACGTCGTTGTGTTTCGCTTCGAGTCTGTCCACTCGGCTGTAGCAGTTGATGACATAGCGGCCCAGCCCGTCGCCGCCTTTGGCGATCTGTCCGACGATGCCGCCCATGTTGGGGTCTTTCGGGGCGTCGGTCTTCATCGTGCCGCCGAGGTTGGCGCAGTTGACCAGCGTACCCTTGTTCTGGCCTGCGATGCCGCCGATGGTCTTGGCGCCTTCGCCGCCCGTGATGTCGCCCTTGAAGGTCGCCCCGTCGATGACGCCGGCGTTTATGCCGACGATGCCGCCCGCGATCTCGAATTCGGTCGAAAGCGCGCCTTCGACGGCCAGATCGCGGATCGTGCCTTTGTTGGCGCCGAATACGCCGCAGGATTTGCCCGGAGCGACGAGCTTCACGTTGAGGAGCTTATGCCCCGCACCGTCGAATTCGCCCTCGAAATAGATCGTGTTGTCGGCCGCGAAGCCGATCGGCGTGAGGTTCTTGTTGCCGAAGTCGATGTCGGCCGTGAGGCGGTAGTAGGCCGACGATGTGTAGACGGCGTCTTCGGCCTGCCTGTTGATCGACGCGGCGACCGTGTTCCAGTCGCTCACGGAGTTGAGCTGCCACGGGTCCGCGGCCGTTCCGGAACCCTCGACCACGTCGGGTGCGGGTTTCTCGTAGTCGGTGTCGAACTGAATCGTCAGGGGGCAGTGGTCCGAAGGGTAGATGTTGCCGTAAACGGTGTTGTCCACCTTGTAGGATTTTAGCTCCACGTCGCCGCGCGAGTAGATGTAGTCGATGCGCGCCGTGGCCTGCGTGAGGTCGGCTGTGATTTTGTGGCCGTTGAACGTGCCGACGGGACCGTCGACGAACGCCGGATCCGTCGCCTGATAGGCGTCCTTCCAATGGGTGCGGAGCGTCTTCGACGAGGCGTCGTCCATGGCGGCGTTCATGTCGCCGACCAGAATCGAGGGGATGCCGTCGGGGTTGTACATCTTTTCGCGCTCGATCAGCAGTTTGGCGCCCTCGGCGCGCGCCGTGGCGCCCAGCGGGGCGTGGGTGACCATCATGAAGAACTGCTTGTTATACAGTTTGTCGGTCACCATGGCGCAGGCGGCGATGCGGTGATAGCCCAGCTCGTCCCAGCCGTAGCTCATTTCGTCGGGCGTGGGCGAAATCCAGAAGAAGTGCTTGTCGGTCAGCTCGAAACGTTCGGGGTTGTAGGCGATGCCCAGCGCTTCGCCGCTGACGCCGTCCTGCGAGTCGCGGCCCACGAACCACCATTCGTATTTGCCGCCCTGCTGCCCGACGAGCGTCGGCAGCTCGTTCTGGATCGTTCCGTTGGCCTCTTGGAAGCCGAAGATGTCCCATTTGTTTTTGACGATCGACTGCGCCAGCACCGTGCGGCGGTTGGTCCACAGGTAGTCGCCCGTGCCCTTGCCCGAAATCCAGAGGTTGTAGCTGCCGAGCGTGAGCGTCTGCTCGGTGATGTCGGGTTCGCGGGAGGGCGTGTCGTCTTCGTAATACTTGTCGTTGAGTACCGTTTTGAAATCGTCGGCGCATCCGGCTGTCAGGGTGCAGAGCGCCGCGAACATCGCGAGAATTATTGTTTTTTTCATGTTCAGGTTCCTTATATTTCCCGGAAGGCGGGGCGGCCCTGCGGACCGCCGCCCCTCCGGAATTCTACATTCGGTTATTTCTGGTAGTTGCTGTGACGTGCGTTCTGTCCGTACTGTGACCACGCCGAAGCTGCGGGCGAGGTGACGCCGGGCAGCGCTACGGAGTAAACCTTGAGCGCACCTGCCGCCGAGTCCTTGCCGAGGAAGTAGGAGTAGCCCCATTCGGAGATCGTCGGTGAGCCGTCCACCGAGTCGGCTAGATGCTCCTTGTAGCGGAGTTCGCCCTCGGCGCTCAGCACGACGTAATCGCCCGTCTTGGTGCAGAGGTGGATCTGGCCGAGATTATCGACGGCCGGGATGCTGTTGCTTGCCGCGTCGAGCGTGTACGACCAGCGGGTCGAACCGTTCGAGGTGTTCAGCGCGTAAACCACCGAAGGGGTGGCCTTGTCGGCGACGATGTAGAGCGTCGTGCCGTCGGCGCTGAGCGATGCGCCCGTCTGCTGGAATCCGTCGGGCAGGTTCACGCTCCATTTCGGGGTCTTCTTCGACGATGCGGTGAGGTTCGTGCAGTCGAAGCTCGCGAGGTTCCAAGTGCCCGATCCTTCGGCGATGCCGGGAAGGTAGACGCAGTTGTCGGCATCGACGCAGGGCTGGCAGCGGCCGGCCGAGAGAATCTTGTTGGGAGCGAACGTGTCGGAGGTCGGAACCGGCGACCAGACGAACGATGCGTCGGGAACCATGATGCCGTAGCCGTACTGGGCGGTGTTGGTGAAGATCACCACGCCGTTTTTGAGGACGATCGTGCCCGACGTACCGCCGCCGTTGGCCGGAGTGGCCTGGGCCGTATTGCGTCCCGACGATTTCTCGAATCCGCGGATCGCGCCGTTGGTGCCGCGGCTGCCGACGATGACCATGCTCGGACTGATGCAGGGCGTCGAGAAGGCGATGCGCGCCGCCGGGGCGTAGGCCGTCGTGTTCTTCCAGAGCACCGAACCCGTCGCGCCGTCGAACGCATAGACGAGCGATGCCGACGAGGAGCCGCCGTAACCGTGCGCCACCCAGTAAACCGTGCCGTCGGTGTCCACCGAAGGATAGGAGATTTCGCTCTTGAGGTATACGCCGTCTTTTGCCATGGCGTCGTATTCCCATACCTTGGCGCCGTCGGTGTTGAGCGCGACCATTTTGCCGTCGCCCGATACCGAATAGATATAGCCCATGTCGCTCGCGGCCACGACGCTCGCCGCGCAGAGCGCATCGGCGGAGGCTACCGCAGTGGACCAGAGCAGCGTAAAGGCGTTGACGTCGCCTGCGCGGACGTTGATGGCCTTGGAGGTGCTGTTCGAGCCGCCGCGGTCGTCGGTCACGGTCAGCTGGACGTTGAACATGCCCATTTGTTCGAACGTGTAGGTCGCGTTGATGTCCGTCGAGGTCGTGCCGTCGGGGAAGAGCCATTCGCGCGATACGATTTCGCCGTCGGAATCGGTCGATTTGTCCGTAAAGGTCACGGTCGTGCCGATGCTGATCATCTGGGGCGAGTAGCTGAAGTCGGCCGTCGGCAGCACGTTGTCCGCAAGGACGGTGATCGTTCTGGTCGTCGTGGCGCGGTTGCCGTCGGCGCCCCATGCCGTGAGGGTGACCGTGTAGTCGCCCGGACGGTTGTAGACGATCGGGTCGGGAGCGGCCTCTTCGGACCAGTTGCCCTCTCCGGCGAAGCCGAAGTGCCAGAAGTATTCGGAAACGGTCGTCCCTTCCGCTGTGGTCGTATTGGTGAAGGTGACCGGAGTGATGCCCGCGATGATCTCCTCTCCGCCGAACGTGAAGCCGGGGGTGATGACCGAGTTGTAGGCCTTGTCCATCTCGCTGCTGTCCGAACATGCGACCGATGCGGAGAGCAACACGATACTCAGATATGATAGTATTCTTTTCATTGAAATTGATTTTTTGAAATTTTAAGGTTTAGCGTTTCCCTTTGCCTCTCAGGTATTCGTCCATCAGGGCGGGGTAGTCGCACTGGATCATGCGCAGGCCCGCGGCGACGAAGCCGTCCATTGTGACGGTGTTGCCGTTGCGGAAGGCCGCGCCCTCGTCGTCGAGCAGGTTCGAGACCGAAAGCCCTTTGGCATTGAGCGACGAAATCCATGCGCTGTTGACATAGCCCGTCGAGGTCTGGATCATGTAGACGGGGGCGAATGCCGACATGGCGGCCAGCGCCGAGGCGTTGTTGGCGTGCGGGGCGATGATTCCCGGCTGCTCCTGACGGGCCAGCCAAGCGGCCCTGTCGCTGTTGGTTCCGACATAGAACTGCACCCGGTCCAGACAGCCGCAGCGTTTGACGACCTCGTAGACCTTGGCGATGTCCACGTCGTCGCTGCCGCATTTGTCGAGGTTGAACCAGACCTTGCCGCGCAGCTCCGTGAGGACCTCCTCCAGCGTCGGAATCTGTTCGCCGGTCACCTTGCCGTCGGTGGTTTTCAGCCGGAATTTCCGCAGCTCCTCGCGCGTGAAGTTGATGACGTAACCTTCGTCGCCGGCATAGGAGCTGTAGTCGGTGAACCGCTTGAGGTAGTTGTCGTGCAGACAGATGACCTGCCCGTCCTTGGTGATCTGGACGTCGGTTTCGATGAAGTCCACGCATCCCAGTTCGACGCACTTGCGGAACGCCGCCATGGAGTTGGGGGCCAGATCGTAGCCGTTGTTGAAGTTGCCGCGGTGGGCCATGATCCACATTTTGCCGGTGTCGAAATTCAGACACGAGCGGCTCAGGGAGGGGCCTTCGACCGTGACGGTCTGCGTCAGGGTCTGCGTCGTGCCGTCCGTGTAGGAGATGGCGGCGCCGGCCCTGTACTGTCCGTCGGTTTCATACCGGTGTTCCACCCGCTGCGTCGGGTCGGTCACGCGCTGCGCTGCGCTGCCGTCGCCGAAATTCCAGACGACGCCCGACACGCCGGGGATGCGGCTGAGCGCGAAGGCGACCTGCTCCATACGGGCCGGATGGTCGTTGCTGACGACGATCGCGGCCTCCGTATCGGCGACGGCGACCGTGGCCGAGAGTTCGGTCATCGGGCCATGCAGCCGGGTGACGGTCGCCCTGACCATGTAGGTGCCGGCCGTCCGGTAGGTGTGTTCGGCCGATTCGCCTGCGCCCGAAGTCGCGGTCGCGCCGTCGCCGAACATCCACAATACGCTGCGGACGTTATCCGAACTGCCTTCGAGCGAGAAGACGACTGCGGCGGCCCTGACCGGAACAGCGGGCGTCCAGACGATGGTCTGAGTCCCGTTTTCCGGTCCGGGGGCCTCCGTGCCGCTGTCGGAGCAGGCAGCGAACTGCCCGGTTCCGATCGCCCAGAGGATCAATATGATTCTGTTTGTGAATCGCATGACGTCGTCGGTTTATTTTACGCCGTAGCCCGGATTCTGGTAAAGTCCCTCGGTGTTGAGGATGCGTTCGTTGTAGGGGATCGGAAGCAGCAGGTCTTTCAGCCCGAAGTTGGGGTTGATCGCGTTGAAATGTTCGATCATCTCCTGCTTGGAGTACATGCGCAGCAGGTCCTGCCAGCGGAGTCCCTCTTGGATGAACTCGTTGCGGCGCTCGTCGTAGATGCCCTGACGCAGGTCGGTGCCCGACCAGTCGCCCAGTCCGGCGCGTTTGCGGACCATGTTCAGGAAGCTCTTGGCCGTCGGCTCCGTGCCCTGCCAGTAGTAGGCTTCGGCCAGCATCAGCGCCACGTCGGCGTAACGCATGACGATCCAGTTGTTGCCGCCGTAGCCGTTCGCACCGCACTCCAGATCGGCGTACTTCATGGTGTGGTAGTAGGTTACGCCCGCAACGGTCGTCTCGCGCAGGTAGTTCTTGCGCACGTCCTCCTTGGCGAAGGCGTCGTAGACGCTCTTGGTGGTCATGTTCTGCATCAGGCCCACCTTGTTCGAGGTGATGCCGGTTTTGCTGGGACCGAAGAGGTAGTTCCAAGTGGAGCCGAGGTCGGCGTTGTTCTGGATGTAGTTGATCTGGAAAATGTTCTCGGCGCAGGACTTCTGCGTGGAGAGGTCCCAGATCGCGTTGTAGGGGATGTCGGACAGTTCGCCGAACGACCGCAGGTTCCATGCGGCGGTGAGCTTTTCGATGGCCGAAGTGAGCGCCGCCGACTTCTCGGAGGCGAAATCCTCGTCGCAGGCGTATTGCAGTTTGGCCTTGCCGTAGAGCGTCCACGCGGCGGCCTTGCTTGCACGGCCGCACTCCGATGCGGGCTGCATGTCGGCCAGCGGGCTGCCGAGCACGAAGTCGAGGTCGGCGAAGACCGCCTTGTAGACCTCGCTCTTCGGACGGCGGTAGTTGTTGGCCTGCACCTCGTCCTTGGTCTTGAGCTCGGTCAGGATCAGGGGCACGTCGCCCCACTCGGTCACCAGATGGAAATAGGTCAGCGCGCGCAGGAAGCGGATTTCGGCTTCGTAGGTGTTGCGCGCGTCGCCGTTGGAATAGCTCACGTCGTCCAGATGCGCGAGCAGCGTGTTGGCCCGCGAAATGGTCTTGAAGAGCTGCGTGTAGCGGTTGTATACGTAGGAGTTCTCCTCGGTGAGCGTATAGTTGTAGAACTGGTAGGGAATGCCGCTGTTGGCGCCGCTGTCCGTCACGGCCGTGTCATGCGAGCGGACGTCGGTGAAGTAGTGGTTGTTCGTATAGTAGTAGCTCTGCGTGAGCGACGCATAGACGCCGTTGAGCGAGGTGACGATGTCGGCTTCGGACTTGTAGAAGTTGCCGACCGTCGTGGAGTTGGGGTCGTATTCGTCGAGGAATCCGCAGGACGCCGTCGAGACCGAGGCGGCGAGCAGGATGAACATATGTTTGATCTTCATATTCGTACAAGATTTAGAAAGTTAAGTTTAAACCGACCGAATAGATGCGCGAGAGGGGGTAGCATCCCCAGTCGAAGCCCGGCATCATGTTGCTGCTTTTATACGACACCTCAGGGTTGTAACCGCGGTAGGGGGTAATGGTGAAGAGGTTGTCGCCGCTGACGTAGACGCGGCACGAGGTGATGTGCAGCTTGCTGGTCCAGCGTTTGGGCAGCGTGTAGCCGAGCGTGATGTTCGCGCAGCGGAAGAACGAAGCGTCCTCTACGTAATACGAAGAGAGTTTGAGCGAGGTGTTGGTCGTCGAGATGCGCGACGCGATGGGCACGTTGTTGCGGCCCGGCTGTGCGTCCGAGATGTAGCGGTCGGCGACGATCGAATACTGGTTGCCCGATCCCTCCATGTTGTAGAGGTAGTAGTCTTGGAAGTTGATGACCTCGCCGCCGTACGAATAGGCGAAGCTGGCGCTGAAATCGAGTCCGTTCCATGACAGGCTGGTCGAGAAGCCGCCCGTGAAGTCGGGGTAGGCGTCGCCGATGATCGTCTTGTCGTCGGTGGTGATGACGCCGTCGCCGTTGGCGTCCTTCCAGATGGCATTGCCGTAGGAGAGGTTGTCGAGGGCGTACGAAGCCACGGCCGGACCCTTGAGCTGGTAGCCTTCGGGGAATTTGTTGCCGTTCTTGATGTAGACGTCGCGGTCGAGCAGGGCGTTGGCATAGTCGGCCTTCGACATGATGCCTACGGCCTGATAGCCGTAGAACGAGCCGATGGGCTTGCCCTCTTTGGTGATGTGGGAGCCTACCGAGCGTTCGGTGGTGGAGATGATGTCGTCCAGACCGCCCATGCTGACGACCTTGTTGCGGTTGACCGAAATGTTGGTGCTGAAGTTCCAGTTTACCTTGCCGGTCAGCAGGCGCGCGTCGAGCTGGACGTCGAAACCGCGGTTGCGGATCTTGGCGCCGCTCATGTTGGTCGTCGTCGAGGTCGCGCCTGAGATCGAGGAGATCGGGTATTTGTAGAGGATGTCCGTCGAAATGGAGTTGTACCAGTTGCCGATCACGTTCAGGCGGCCGTTGAAGAAGCCCAGATCAATACCGACGTTGGTCTGCCGGGTGGTTTCCCAGCCCAGCGCGGCGTCGGTGAAGGAGCCTTCGTAAGTCGTCGATACGGGAGTCTGGCCGAAGGCGTAGCTGCCCGACGAGATGCCGGCGAGGCTGGCGTAGTTGCCGATGTCGTTGTTGCCGCTCTTACCCCAGCTGGCGCGCAGACGGATCGAAGCCACGTCCTTGAGCGCATCCTTGAGGAAGGGTTCGTTCGAGAGCGTCCAGCCGGCCGATACCGAGGGGAAGTAGCCCCAGCGGCTGTCGATGCCGAAACGCGAGGAACCGTCGGCGCGGAACGAGCCGGTCAGTGTGTAGCGGTCGTCGAACGAGTAGTTGACGCGGGTCAGGAACGACATCATGGCCCATGCGGCCTTGCGGGTGCTGTAAAGCGAGATGTCCGAGGCGTTCGAGCCGTGGCCCGTAACCTCGTGGATGCGGTCGTCGGCGAAGCCCGTGGCTTCGACGCCCAGACGGTCGTAGGTCTTCTTCTGGAGGGTGTAGCCGGCCAGCGCGTCGATGTGGTGGCGGCCGATCTTCTTCTTATAGCTGAGCGTGAACTCGCCCAGACGGTCCACGTCGTAGGTCGAGGTCGTGCGGGCGATGTTCGACGAGCGCAGCTCCTCGCTGTAGGCGGGGGCGGCGTCGCGGCCGATGCTCATCGGGCGGTAATAGAAATAGCGGTAGTTGTACCACTGCTGGCCGAGCCGGGCCGAGAGCTTGAGGTCGGGGAGAAACTCGTAAACCAGATTGAGATTGAGGTTGTGGCGCGACATCTTCTCGTTGATGTCCAGCTCGTTGGCGATCGCCAGCGGGTTTTCGGGGAAGTTCATGCCCCAGTCCGTCTTCATGCGGATCATGGCGCTGCGGGCGTAATCGCCGTTTTCCTCGTAGGCCGGCAGGTTGGGCAGGTACATCAGCGCGCTCTGGATCACGCCGTCGTTGATCATGCGGCCCTCGGCCTGTACGACGGTGTTCTTGGCGTCGTACATCGAGTAGCTGATGCTCGCCGTCAGGCGCTTGGTGATCTGGGCGTCGAGGTTGATGCGGGCGTTGATGCGGTTGTGGTTCGACGGTGCGATGATACCGTCCTGATCCATGTAACCGACGCTGGCCATGTACTTGATGGCCTTCGTGCCGCCGATGACCGATACGTTGTGGCGCATGATGCCGGCGTTGGAGAAAAGCTCGTCCTGCCAGTCGGTGTCGTACTGCGGCGTTACGGGGGTGCGGGTCGTGAAGTCGTAGAACATCGGGTGGATACCCACTTCGGCCAGCGAGAAGCCTTTGGCGGCGCGGATCGTGTTGTCGTCGTAGGGACTCCACGACACGCCGGCGGCCGTGGCGCGCAGGCGGTAGGAGTTGTTGCGGGCGTCGATCAGCAGGTCGCGGAACTGCGTCGAGTTCAGCAGGTCCACCTTGTGGTCGAGCTGCTGGATGCCGTACGAGAAGTCGTAGCTGACTTTGGCGGCTTCGCCGTCCTTGCCGCGCTTGGTGGTGATGAGCACGACGCCCGACGCGCCGCGCGAACCGTAGATGGCGGCCGAAGCGGCGTCTTTGAGGATGTCGATGCTTTCGATGTCGCTGGGGTTGATGAATACGTCCTCCGAGGCGGGATAGCCGTCGATGACGTAAAGGGGTGCGCTGCTCGCCGAGAGCGAGTTGACGCCGCGTACGCGGATCGTTACGCCGTCGCCCGGCGCGCCGCTGGTCTGGTGGACCTCGACGCCGGCGACCTTGC
>OGMP01002151.1_pt1 | contig 12907 bp, 9 predicted proteins | sample 1573261 | NCBI WGS metagenome assembly OGMP01 (sample SAMEA2581878, study PRJEB24529) | metagenome | biome: Human gut stool | place: China | collected 2011 | reverse complement strand
GAGCAGCAGATGCAGCCGGCGTTCAGCTCATTGATCTGGATGCCGGACTCCTTCAGGAAGCCGCCGTCGATGCCGATCTCACCGAACTCGTTCTCGATCAGAACGACCTGCTGGCCGGCAAAGGCCTCCTTGATGAGTTTTTTGATCAGAGTGGTCTTGCCGGCGCCCAGGAAGCCGGAAAAAATATCAATTTTGGTCATAGTTTGAATGCCTCTTTCTTTGTTAGCAGACAGAGCCGCAGAGCGCTGGCCCGTAAAATCTTACATCTCTATTATAGCAAGCCTGTCAATGGGAAAACGGCCTTTTTCAAGAAAAAATTGTAACATTTTTTGCAATTTGGTTGCGTTTTCGCGTTTTGGACGACAAATAAGGGGAACCGGCGGCCCCGGCGGGCAGCGATTCGGCAAGGGGCAGGCTCCGGCAGAGGGACGGACGCCCCCGGACGGCAAGACCCCGCCCCCGGACGGTCAACGACCGGCAGGCGGTCAGCCCCCGCAGGATGCAGGCGACACTGCGGCGGCTGTTGACAGCACGGCAACCGTGTGAAGAAAAAAAAGCGCAGCGGTCTTTGCGGGCCGCTGCGTGTTTGCGTCCGGAACAGCCGACACTCCCGCATTGCATTCTTTGCGCCGGAATGCTACAATATGCAGTAGCAAACCACCGCCGCCGGACGTTCTTCCGGCAAATATGAGAAAGAAGGCTTTTCTATGAGCATGAATACAGTTCCCGAACGGCTGGCCGCCCTGCGTGCCGCCATGCAGGCAAACGGTGTGGACGTGTACCTGATCCCGGTGGGCGACCCCCACTCCAGCGAGTACCTGCCCGACCACTACACCTCCCTGACCTACTTCTCCGGCTTCCATGGTGAAAACTCCAACTTCGTGGTCACCATGACCGAGAGTGCTGTCTGGGCCGACGGCCGTTACTTTGTGCAGGCCGAGAAGGAGATCGCAGGCACCGAGATCCAGCTGATGAAGATGGGTGAGCCGGGCGTGCCCACCGTGGAGGAATACTGCGCCAAGGTGGTGCCTGAGGGCGGCAAGCTGGGCCTGTGCGGTCTGACCGCCAGCTGCGCGCTGGTGAACAGCGTGAAGAAGGCGCTGGAAACCAAGAACGCCGCCATCCAGACCCTGTTCCTGGAGGATGAGCTGTGGACCGAGGGCCGCCCGGCTCTGCCCGCTACCCCGGCCTGGATCCTGCCCAAGGAATACGCAGGCTTCTCCCCGGCCGAAAAGCTGGGCCAGCTGCGTGCAAAGCTGGCCGAGTTGGGCTGCACCGCCCAGCTGGTGGGCAAGCTGGACAACCTTGCCTGGCTGCTGAACCTGCGCGCCATGGACATCGAGTGCACCCCCTACGCCATGGCCTACTGCTATGTCACCCCGGACCGCGCCGTGCTGTTCATCCACACCGCCCGCGTGACCCCGGAGGCAAAGGCGGAACTGGAAGCCAACGGTGTGACCCTGGCCGAGTACGACAGTGTGCTGGACTTCATGGCCGCTGAGACCGAGCCCCAGACCGTGCTGGCAGAGAGCGCCACCGTGAACTATGCCGTGTATCAGGTGCTGGAGAACAACGCCGCCCTCACCGTGAAGGATCTGGCCGACCCGCTGCTGCCCATGAAGGGCGTGAAGAACGAGGTGGAGCTGACCCACGACAAGGAAGCCCACCTGCGCGACGCTGTGGCCATGGTGCGGTTCCAGATCGAGCTGGAAAAGCGTCTGGAAGCCGGCGAAGAGCTGACCGAGCTGACCGTGGATGAGATCCTGCACAAGTACCGCAGCACCACGGATAAGTTCATCGTGGAGAGCTTTGGCACCATTGCAGCCTACGGCGGCAACGCAGCCATGATGCACTACCACGCCACCCCGGAGGACCACGCAAAGCTCCAGCGCAAGGGCTTTTTGCTGGTGGACAGCGGTGCTACTTACATGGACGGCACCACCGACATCACCCGCACCTACCCGCTGGGTGAGCTGACCGAGGACGAGCGCAAGTTCTACACCTGGACCCTGCAGTGCCACATCGACATCGCCAAGGCGGTCTGGCTGGACTACTGCGACTGCCATATGATCGACACCATCGCCCGTGAACCGCTGTGGCAGCACCTGATCAACTACCGCTGCGGCACCGGCCACAGCGTCAGCTTTGTGGGCAACGTCCACGAAGGCCCCCACGCCCTGAACGGCCGCAACACCACCCTGATGCGCCCGGGTATGATCGTGACCGACGAGCCCGGCGTGTACGAGACCGATCTGGTGGGCATCCGCATCGAGAACGAGCTGGTGTGCGTGCACAAGGCCGACAACCAGTACGGCACCTTCCTGGGCTTTGAGCCGATCATGTTCGTGCCCATCGCCACTTCTCCCATCGTGCCCGGTGTGCTGACCAAGGACGAGCTGGACTGGCTGAACAACTACCACCGTCAGGTGTTCGAGAAGCTGGCACCCCGCCTGAACGACGAGGAGCGCGAGTGGCTGGCCAAGAAGTGCGCCGCCATCGGCTGCTGAGCACCCGGCCGCTGAACATCGCATAAAAAAGCGGGAAGCCGTGCCGGAGCGTGCAAGCTCCTGCGGCTTCCCGTTTGTTGTTTTTGCTTATTCTTTGGGGTCGCTGTCGTGCCGGGCCTTCCACTCGGCACTGCGTTCCTGCGCCGTTTCCCGCAGCTCCTCCCGCATGCCGTTCCAGCGCTCGCGGGCTTCGGCGGTGCGGGTCTGCACGTCCTCGCGGGCATCCTTCCAGTAGGCCTTGGCCTCGTCGATGACCTCCTTGAAGGGGCCGGAAGGGTAAGTGCTCTCCGCGATATCCACCAGGAATTTGTACAGCTGCGGGCGCACCTGCTCGTACATGCCCAGACGGGTGTACAGGTCCTTGTAATAGCGGAACACCTGGATCTTGTTCTGCACGAGGGTGGCGGCGTTGATCTGGGTGTGGCAGATACTCTGGGGGTTCTGGACATAGTAGTACCCTGCCTCCGGGATGGACACCAGCACGTTGGCGTACTCCAGGTACTGCATATTGAATACCAGGTCCTCGGCCCACCGCACCTCGCTGGTAAACTGGATCTGGTGGTCCACCAGCAGGTCCCGGCGGTACAGCTTGTTCCACAGCACCCCGTAAAAATAAGAGGCAGGCTTGTCCATCAGATGCCGGGCAAACTCGTCCTGGGTGTAGACCCCGGCAGGCAGAAAGCCGTACTCCCGTACCTCCGGGGGCCGGGCCACGGTCATGACCCCCAGCTCGTCCTGGAGCTTGTCCAGCACCTGTTCGGGCTTGCTGGCCCCGGCGGGGATCACCATCTTGTAAGGTGCGATGACCAGGTCGGCGTGGTTCTGTTCGGCAGCGGTGACCAGATGCTCGGTGAAGTCCGGGTCGATATAGTCGTCGCTGTCCACGAACTGCACATACTTGCCGCTGGCCAGCTTCAGGCCCAGGTTGCGGGTGTCGGACACGCCGGAGTTGGCCTTGTCCACCAGCACGATGCGCTCGTCCTTTGCGCGGAACGCTTCGCACACGGGCAGGCTCTGATCCTTGGAGCCATCGTTCAGCACGATGACCTCGATGTTCTGCCAGCTCTGGGCGCAGATGCTCTCCAGACAGCGGGCGATGTGGTTCTGGGCGTTGTACACGGGCAGAATGATGCTGACAAGGGGCTTTGACATGGCGGCGTCTCCTTTGTTGTTTTTTGATTACTATACCCCCGCACCGCGCAAAATGCAAGGGCGGGTTTGAAGAGGAGGGATCCTGTGATCTTTCACATTGCGGTGTGCAGCCCGGACGCGGGCCTGCGCAGCGGGCTGGAACGCCAGTGCATGGAATTTTTTGCCCGGCGGGCGGACGCCTGCATCGTGGAACACCTGCCGGACACCGACGCCCTGCTGCGGAAGGACGGGGAGGGCGTGCGGTACGACCTGTACCTGCTGGAGCTTTCCGGCTCGGCTACGCCGGTGGGGCTGGCGGCTGCCGGGGAGCTGCGCCGCCGGGGCCGCCGGGCCCCGCTGGCCTTTGTGGCCCGCACCACGGCCCACGCTTACAGCGCCTACAAGGTGGATGCGCTGCAATATCTGCTGCTGCCGGTGCGCCAGCGGGAGCTTTCGGCCCTGCTGGCCCGCGCCACCGAGCCGGAATACGGCCCGTCCGTCACGGTGAACACCGCCGAGGGCCTGCGGGCGCTGCCCTATGCGGGCATCGAATATCTGGAGTGCACCCACCACATCGTGCACTTCCACCTCACCAGCGGGGAGGACGTGCCCACCCTGTCGCTGCGGGTGCCGTTTTCTGCGGTGGCACAGCCTCTGCTGGCGGATGGGCGCTTTTTGCAGCCCCACCGCTCCTATGTGGTCAATCTGGCCGAGGCGGACCTGCTTTCTGCCGGGGAGCTGCGCATGCGCAGCGGGGCCCGCATCTCCATCCCCCGCGGGCGGGAGGGTGCCGTGCGGGACGCCTTCCAGCAATGGGTGCAGCAGCAGAAATACAGCCTGAAATAACAGCACGCCGGTGCTCCCACAGCGGGAACACCGGCGTGTTTTTTGCGGAAAAATTTCTCAGATCGTTGTCCAGTCCAGTGCGGTCCAGTCCGGCAGGAACTGGTCGCACACCTGCGCCATGGCAGGGGCATCGTCGGCACTGGCGGCGTCCTGCACGCCCAGCACGGTGAACCCGGCCTTGTGGGCAGTGGAAGCGGCGTAAATGGCGTCCTCGCACACGGCGCAGGCGGCGGAGTCGGCCCCGCCCAGCCGGTGCATGCACTCGAAGAACACCTCCGGGCGGCTCTTGTGCAGCACGCCCTGCGCCTCCACGATGAAGGAAAAATAGTCCGCGATGCCCAGCCGGGTGAGCACGGTGCGGCACTGGTCGGACCAGGTGTTGGAGCACAGGCACAGCCGGGCCCCCTCGGCCTGCAGCTTTGCCAGCAGGGTGCGCACACCGGGCTTCAGGTCCACCGTTTCGTACAGCTGGGCGATCACGTCCCGCATCACGTCGTAATATTCCGCCTCGGTCAGGGGCAGGTCGTATTCTCGGATGAGGTAGCGGGCACCGTCGGCCATGCCCATGGTCAGCAGCACGTCGTTCAGGTCTGCTTTGGGCGTGCGGCCATAGCGCTGCAGCAGCGCCAGCGGGGCACCCCGCCACACCACGGTCATGCTGTCGGTGAGGGTGCCGTCCATATCAAAGATCCATTGCTTGCAGCGCATGGGGCAAAGTTCCTCCTTCAAGATGATTCCTGCCCAGTATACCACGGATCTTAGCCGTATAAAAGCCGTGAGGAACCAAAAAATGGGGAGAAATTTTCCGGAAAATATGGTATAATTTCAGCAAAGACAGACAGGGAGGCAGGCAGTATGGAAAACCAAACCATTCCGTGCAAAGCGCTGGTGCTGGCCGGCGGCGGAGCACGCGGCAGCTATCAGGTGGGCGTGTGGAAGGCTCTGATGGAGCTGGACTGGCACCCGCAGATCATCACCGGCACCAGTGTGGGCAGCCTGAACGGTGCCATGTTCGTGCTGGACCTGTACGAGGTGGCGCGGGATATGTGGCTGACCATCCGCAGCAAGGATGTGATGGAGCTGCCCGAAGAAAACGCCGACCTGTCGGCCCTGCACAGTTTTCTGCGCAGCGTGGTGAAGGCCGGCGGTATGGACGTCTCGCCGCTGGAAGAGATCGTGGAACGGGTGCTGGACGAGGACGCGCTGCGCCGCGCCAACATCCGCTTTGGCCTTGTCACGGTGGAGCAGCGGGGCCTGAAGCCCCGGGAGCTGACGCTGGACGAGATCCCGCAGGGCCGTGTGAAGGATTACCTCATGGCCTCGGCGGCCTGCTTCCCTGCCCTGCGGGCGCGGGAGATCGACGGGGTCAAGTTCCTGGACGGCGGCTACAGCGACAACATGCCCACCGGCCTTGCGAAAAAGATGGGGGCTGACGAGCTGGTGTGTGTGGATCTGGAGGGGGTGGGCATCACCCGCCCCAACCTCACCGGTCTGCCCACCACCATGGTGCGCAGCTACTGGGAGCTGGGCGACATCCTGCACTTTGACCCCGATACCGCCCGCCGCAATGTGGAGCTGGGTTATTACGACACCCTGCGGGCCTTTGGCCGGGTGCGGGGCTGCGCCTATGCCGTGGACAACGGCCCGGACAGCAGCGCCGATGCTGCCGCGTTCCGGGCACGGTTCGACGCGGTGCAGAAGGCCGTGCGGGAGAAATACCCCGTGACCCTTACCGCAGACGCGGCCCTGCTGCTGGCCCGGATGAAGGACGCCGAGCTTGCCCCGCTGGAAGCCGTGGCCGAGGACGTGGGGGTAGACCCCACGGTGTACTACACCACCCGGACGCTGGGGCAGGCGTTTCTGGACAAATGCGACCGTGCGCGCATGGCCGGGTTCGCCCCGTTGTTTGCAGGCAGCGCGGACGCGGGCCGGGCGGCGCTGGCAGCCCTGCTGCCCAATACATTCTTGCAGGCGCTGGTCTGGCAGGCCCTGACCGCGCCGGAACTGCCGGAGGTGACCGAACATGAAGATCTGTAAAGGTGTTTCTGCGTCCCCGGGCCTTGTGCTGGGGCAGGTGAGCCGGTTGGAACGCCATGTGGAAACGTTCAGCACCGGGCCCTTTGACCCGGAACGGGAGCTGCGCCAGCTGGAAGATGCGGTGCGCACCGCCCAGAGCGAGCTGGACTGTATGGCAGAGCGGGCCGCTTCCACCGAGCAGGCCATCCTGCAGTTCCAGAGCATGATGCTGGACGACGAAGGCATGATGAACGAGGTGCGGTTCTGCATCAAGGCAGGCATCAGCGCCGCTGCCGCCATGGACAAGGTGGGCCAGCGTTACGCCGACCAGCTGGCCAACATGAAGGACAACCCCTACATGCAGCTGCGCAGCGTGGACATTCTGGACGCCACCAGCCGGGTGATCAACATTCTGGGCAACCGGCCCCGCATGTGGCTGGCACTGGACCACCCGGTGATCCTGGCCGCCGACCGCCTGATGCCCACCGACCTGTTCAGTGTGCCCTCCGGCATGATCCTGGGCGTCGTCACCACCGAGGGCAGCGGCCAGAGCCATGCCGCCATCATTGCCCGGGCCATGAACATCCCCGGCATCGTGCAGGTGGGAGCGGATTTTCTGGAGGATTGCGACGGCCGCACCGTGATTCTGGATGCCACCAAGGGCGAATGCATCCTGGACCCGGACGCGGTGGCCCGCCAGCAGGCAGAGGCCCGCATCTGTGAGCTGCAGCGTGAAAACGAAGAAATGCGGGTGCTGGGCCGCCAGCCCGGCTACACCCGGGACGGCGCAGCCTTTGAGCTGCTGGCCAACTGCTTTGGCCCGGAGGACATCGACACCGCCATGCAGTCCGGTGCCCGGGGCGTGGGCCTGCTGCGCAGCAGCTACATGATGCTGCCCGGCCGCATTCTGGACGAGCAGGAACAGTTCTATTTCTATTCCTCCTGTCTGGCCGCAGCACAGGGCTGCCCTGTGACCGTGCGCACCTTCGATTTTGGTGCCGACCGCACCATGGCGGACGCCTATCAGGGGGTGCAGTCCTCCAAGCTGGGGCTGCGGGGCATCCGCAACAGCCTGCGCCAGCCCCGCCAGTTCGAGACCCAGATCTGTGCCCTGCTGCGCGCAGCGGCCCGCGGCCCGCTGCGGGTGATGTTCCCCATGGTGACCGATGTGGAGGACTGGGACGCCGCCATGCGCATCGTGGAGCACTGCCGCCAGAGCCTGCGGGAGCGGGGCGTGCCCTTCAACGAAAAGACCCCCTTCGGCGTCATGCTCAGCGTGCCGTCGGCCTGCCTGACCGCGGAGGAATTCGTGGCCCACGGGTGCGATTTTCTGGTCATCGGCACCAACGACCTGACCCAGTACACCCACGCCGCCGACCGGGAGCTGGCCAGCGCGGAGCGGTATTACCGCCCCGCCAGCCCGGCCATGAAAAAGCTCATCGCCATGGTCATGGAGGCGGCAAAGGCCGGCAGCGTGCCGGTGACCATCTGCGGCCTTGCCGTGGGCAACCCGGTGAACACGGTGCAGTATCTGCAGATGGGCCTGCGCAGCTTCTCGGTGAGCCCGCAGAACCTGCTGCACACCAAAAAGGCTCTGCTGGAAGCCGACGCCCACCCGGACGACACCGAGCTGGAATAAAGCGATAAAAGAAAGGGGCTGCTGCACGCTGTGCAGCAGCCCCTTTTGTTTGGGGAACCTGCCGTGCTGCTTGCGGAACCGCACAGCAGGAGAAGATGGCTTTTATAAAAATGGTTTCTCAGTTCATGCGGCGGCCTTTGCGGTCCAGCACAAAGCCTGCGGCCAGCAGGAACATGCCGCTCAGGGCACTGCCCACCACGGCCAGCCAGTTTGCACCGGTCTGGGGCAGGGCGGCGGCAGCGGCTTCCGGCTCTGCATTCTGCGCCACGTTCTGTGCGGTTGCGGTGGTGTCTGCGGCGGGCGTGTCAGCCGGTGCAGTGCCGTCCTGTGCAGGGGCATCCGGGGTCACGGCGGGGTCTGCCGGGGTCACCTCCGGGGTGGACGGGACGTCCGGCTTGTTGGGGACGTCCGGCTTGTTGGGCGTGTCCGGCGTGTCGGGGGTGCTGGGCGTGTCCGGCACGATTTTGGGCAGCACCACATGTTTGGTCTGCCCGCACTTGTCGATGGAGCAGATGTAGTCGGCGTAGCCGTCCTTTTCGGTAGTAGGCTCTACGACTTTGCCCACCAGCTTCCAGTCGTGCAGGTCCTCGTCCTCCAGCTTGGTGATGTCAACAATTTCGGGGTGCTCTTCCATGTACTTGCGGTTGTGGACGACCTTGGTGAGGTCACCTTTGTTTTTGTCAGAGAGGGTGTGCTTCGCATTGTAGAGAGCGCCATAAGCTTCATAAGTGGCATGAAATGAATAATCATCAAGTGTTTTGGGCGCATTAAAAGTGGCAGTGCCCAAAGTAGTGTTGCGGTAGGAATTGATGATGGCAGCGTTGTCTTCGCCCAGATTGGAAGAGCCATCCTCGTTGTATTCTGCGCCCTCAGATGGGCTGATGCTATCATATTTATGTGTAGAAGAGTCGTAATGATCGGCGGTGCCAATTAAAGGTAGGGAGTCACTGCTGGTCGTGTAGGCATTTACGGTCGTTTTTCCGGTAGAGCTGTTGATCGTAAGGTCCAAATTGCCATAAACTGTGCCAATAGCGGGTCTGGATTCTTTGCCACAGGTGACGGCATTTACTGTTCCACCGGTAATATTGATCACAGTGGAGGTGCCTCCATTATACTCATGGCCATAACTGGTGCCGATGGCAACACTATGACTAACGGCAGTAACGTCAGCATGATCTTCGATGTTGACCGTAGCAGAAGACGTGTCACTGCCAATGGCTGCTGAATAGTCTTGGGCTTCGGCGTGTACCGATGCATGACCAGAAATTGTGATAGTGGCTTTACCAGAAGCATTAAGACCGTCACCGATGCCACAGGCATCATCGCTAGCAGCCTCCACAGTGGCATGATCGGTGATGGTAATATCGCTGTTGCCATTCGATTGATAACCAGATCCAATGCCAGCACTACCGCTTCCAAAGGCGGCAACATGTGCATTGCCCTCAATGCGGATATTTGATGCATCTCCATAGCAACCAGCGCCGATACCAGCGCCGTAAACACCGCCGTTGGCAGTGATATCACCACCGGTGATGGTAATGTTGGAAGTATCGGCATAACTCTTTCCATCGTGATATCCGCCGCCGCCGATACCGGCACCATTATCGTAGCCGCCTGCCACCAGCTTGCCGGTAGTGTCCGCCTCGGTACCGGTCTTTGCAGTACCATCATCGTTCACATCGTCCTTGATGGTCAGGGTGCCGGTGCCGTTAACGTCTGCTTTTTCAATACCGGCGTGTTTTCCATTGCCGCTGAGAACGGTATTATTGCCGTTCAGCTCAAGCTTGGTATTGCCGTCGCCCTTGATCTCGATGGGTGCGGGGTCAGTATTCCCACTCCAATGGGAGTCTGGCTGCTCAATGTCCACATTCTCCAGGGTCACATTGGCGGTGTTGTCCTCTTTGGCGTCAATGGTGACGGTGTTGGAGGTGGTCTCGGTCTTGCCGGTGGTCTCGTCCTTGGTGGTCAGGGTGATGTCGGAATCTTCGCGGTCACGAATCTCTTTTCCCTCGCCATCCTTCACGCAGGTGTCGTTGTCCTTATCCTCCCACTGGGTGATATACTGCTTGCCGCCCTCAGCAAGGATGTCCACACTGCCCTTGTTCAGATCGTAAGTGTCCGCAAAGGCTGCTGTGGCGATGGAAGAGACCATGGCCATCAACGCAGCTGTAGAAAGTACCCGCAAGGCAAGCTGTTGTTTTACGTTTTTCCTCATTGCAAAACCCTCCAAACAAAAAAACTTGCAGAGACGTAAACGTTACCGGGAACGATGCCGAAAACCGACAAAAACCGGAACTTCGGGGCAGAAAATCACATGGCTGTGCATTTTCATGCCCGGCGTCTCTTTGCGGCACAAGTATAGTGCTGTGCCGTGGAGAATGTCAAGACAAAATGCTGAATTTTCGGGGGGGGGGTAAGCAATTTTGTAAAATGAGCACAAAATAAGCTGGAGATTTGCGACAGAATGACAGGACAAACCTGCACAAAAATCCGGGAGATCTTTATACGGGGCAAAAAATAAAAAATGGGCCCGGGAAAGCCCGCAGACTTTCCCGAACCCGTGGGTCGGAATTTTTCTTTGATGGAAGGTGCGCCGCCGCCCGGAGCCCCGGTTATTCCAGATTGCCGGTCAGGGTCATCACGGCGGCGAGCACGGCCAGCGGGGCGGTCTCGCACCGCAGGATGCGGGGGCCAAGGCCAACCGTTTTGGCTCCGGCTTTGGCGGCCATTTCGGCCTCCTCGGCGGCAAAGCCGCCCTCGGCACCGGTCACGATGGCGATCTTCCGCTTTTTGCCGTCGGCGGGTGCGGCCTCGGCCAGCAGCTGGCGCACCGGCGCACCGCCGCACTCGTAGCAGAACAGCACCAGGTCGTACTGGTCAAAGGTGCGGCACACGGCCCCGAAGTTGGGCAGCGGCAGGGCCACGTCCGGCAGCACGCCCCGGCCGCACTGCTTGGCGGCTTCCAGCGCGATGCGGTTGTAGCGCTCATTCTTCTGCTCCTCTTTTTTGGGGGCGGCCACGCAATACCGGCTGAAGAAGGGCACCACATGGGCGGCCCCCAGTTCCACGCCGTGCTTGATGATCTGCTCCAGCTTGTCCTGTTTGGGGTAACCGGCCAGCAGGGTGACCTCCACGCTGGGCTCGGCGGCGCTGGGGTAGCCCGGCTCTACCGAGAATTCCACGCAGTCATCCCCGAAGCCGGTGATGGTGGCGGTGTATTCCACGGCGCTGCCGTCGCATAGAATGACAGTATCGCCCATGCGGGCACGCATCACGCGGGCCAGATGATGGGCATCGGTGCCGCGCAGCACAGCCGTGCCGTCGGCGATCTCAGTGGTAAAATAACGGTGCGGCATAGTTCCTCCTGAAACATCCTCGCCCTCTCAGTCGCTAACGTGTCCGCTCTCCCAAGGGGAGAGCCCTTGGCAGTCCACGCAAACTTCATCTCTTTGCCAAGGCCTCCCCCTTTGGGGGAGGTGGCACCGAAGGTGACGGAGAGGGCAAGCCAGCTTATGATTTTACGCCTTTTTGCAGACGATGCACTCCCAGCCGCGCTTCTCCTTCACTTCCACAACGGCAAGGCCGGCCTGCTCCAGCCCGGCGATCACCTCGTCCTTGCGGCTGTCAATGATGCCGCTGGCAATGAAGGCGGCACCGTCGGCCATCAGGCCGGGCACGGCGGGGGCCAGGCTGAGGATGGCGTTGGCCACGATGTTGGCCGTGATGATGTTGTATTGGCCGCTGGCCTTGTCGGACAGGTCGCCCACCAGCACGGTCAGCTGATCCTGCACGCCGTTCAGGGCAGCGTTCTCCCCGGCGGTGCGCACGGCTACGGGGTCGATGTCCACGCCCTCGGCCACGGCGGCACCCAGCTTCAGGGCTGCAATGGCCAGGATGCCGCTGCCGGTGCCGATGTCCAGCACCCGTTCACCGCCCTGGACCCGCTCGTCCAGCGCTTCCATGCACAGGCTGGTGGTCTCGTGGCCGCCGGTGCCGAAGGCAAGGCCGGGGTCCAGCACCAGCTTGACGCGGTCGGTGTCGTACTCCTGCCAGGAGGGCACCACGGCCAGCCGCTTGCCGATCTCCAACGGGTGGTAATACTTGCGCCAGCCGTTCTGCCAGTCCTCCTGCTCCACACCCTCGGTCTCCACGGTGTAGGCGATGCCGGCAGCCTCCATGCGGGCAGAGATCAGGGCCAGGGTCTCCACGGGGGAAGCGCCCGGCTCCAGATACATGTGGATGATGACCCGGTCGCGGGGCTTGTCCAGCAGCTCCTGCTCGATCAGGTCCACATGGGCGATCTCGGCCACCTGCTGCTCGATGTCGCTGTAATCTTCGATATAGATGCCGCCCTCGGCGATCATGGTGGCAACGGCTTCGGCGTTGTCGGCGTCGGACTTGGCCACGGTCAGGCGGATGTCGGTCCATTCCATGGGGAAAACCTCCTTCAAAATTCTGTGTTTCCTTATACTAGTATAGTACCCGATTCCCGTCTGGGATGCAAGCCTTTGGGCAAAATGCTGGAGAAAAGAAAAGATTTTTCAACATAAAGCCGAGGATTGTACACGAAAACCAAAAAATGCTCACGCAAAAATACGCAAATAAGGACTTTTGACGCAATTTGATAGATTTATCGCGGAAAGGACTTTCCTTTTTTGCAAAAGTATGTTAATATTCTATTACGGAATTATGGACGGTCTGCAACCAGAGACTGTCTGTAAACACAAACATTTCTTAAGGAGGAATGTGCTTTATGATGAAGTATCTC
>OGMP01002145.1_pt1 | contig 12964 bp, 7 predicted proteins | sample 1573261 | NCBI WGS metagenome assembly OGMP01 (sample SAMEA2581878, study PRJEB24529) | metagenome | biome: Human gut stool | place: China | collected 2011 | reverse complement strand
GGGGAGCCGTAATTACTTAAAGCGTGCATGTCATCCGGTCACTGGTCTTAGTGCGGAATATGCAGAATTTGACGGAACACCGTATCAGCCTGTTTTAGACCAGTGGGGAGGCAGACATGACTGGTATTACAGTGATGCCTACCGGACGATCGCAAACATTGCCCTTGACTATGAGTGGTTTGCGAAGGATGAGTGGGAGAGTGAGAATGTTGACCGGTTTTTGAATTTTTTCTGTGATACCGTGCAGGAGAAAGACAGGGACGGTATTTTCCTGACCGACGGAACCATTCTGGAAGGAAAGGCACTGCATCCGGTTGCGATGACTGCGGTCAATGCGCAGGCGGCACTTGCCTCAGACCAGAAAAATGCATTTCTCTGTGTCCACCGTTTCTGGGAGACACCGCTTCGCACCGGGGACAGAAGATATTATGACAACTGTCTGTATTTCTTCGCATATCTGGCACTGAGCGGCAATTATAGAATTTATTAGGAGTGCTCGTATGGAAGCAATTTTGGTAAAGGATCAAAAAGCAGCGGCATTTGTGATGGAGGATGGGACATTTGAGGGTGTCTATAGAATCACAGAAAAGGTTTGTGGGGATGTGGAGCAGGTCACAGGTGTCCGCCCGAAGATCATAAAATGGCAGGGAGAGTTGCAGCCGGCGCAGGTGTATGTGGCAACGCTCGGAAACAGTGAGATGTCAGAGGCGATCGCAGAAGAGGAAGGGATAGAACTTTCCTCTCTGTGTGGAAAGCGGGAATGTTTTCTGTTTCAGGTGTTGAAAAATGGCAGTCTGCTGATCGCAGGAAGTGACAAGCGGGGAACAATCTATGGGTTATTCCATATCTCAGAGCTTATGGGGGTATCGCCGTTTGTCCACTTTGCAGATGTGGTCCCTGCCCCGCAGAAAGAAATCATTTTTTCCGAAAAAGACTCGATGCAGAGCAAAGAACCCTCCGTGAAATACCGGGGGTTTTTTATCAATGATGAATGGCCTGCGTTCGGAAACTGGACATTTTCCCATTATGGTGGATTTACTGCAGAAATGTATGACCTGATCTTTGAGACACTGCTTCGGCTGAAAGGAAATTATCTGTGGCCGGCAATGTGGACATCGTCTTTTTCACTGGATGGACCGGGGGAGGAAAATGCCCGCCTTGCAGACTGCTACGGGATCGTGATGAGCAATTCCCACCATGAACCATGTTTAAGACACAGCGAAGAATGGGATCTGGTGCGTGGAGAGGATTCTGTTTATGGAAATGAGTGGAGCTATCTTACCAACCGTGAGGGACTGATCCGTTACTGGCGCGACGGGCTTTTGCGCAGTGGAAAATATGAAAATATCATCACGATCGGCATGCGTGGGGAGAGAGATTCTCTGATGCTTGGGGAGGATGCATCCTTAGAGCAGAATATTTCCCTGTTAAAAGAGATCATCACAGAACAGAGAAAACTCATCCGGGAATGTGTCGGGGAGAATGAACCGGAAATGCTCGCACTTTATAAAGAAGTGGAGGCTTATTATTACGGGGATGAGACAACGCCGGGGCTTAAAGACTGGGATGGCTTAGACGGTGTGACGCTGATGCTCTGCGAGGATAACTATGGAAATATGCGGACACTTCCGACGGAGGAAATGCGCTCCCACCGCGGGGGCTTTGGCATGTATTATCACTTTGATTACCACGGATCGCCGGTCTCTTATGAGTGGGTGAACAGTTCTTATCTGCCTAAAATCTGGGATCAGATGACGATGGCATATGACTTTGGTGTGCGGGATATCTGGATCGTCAATGTCGGTGATCTGAAATTTCAGGAGTATCCGCTCAGTTTCTTTATGGATCTCGCATATGATTATGAGAAATGGGGAAGCAGCAGGATTCATGCGCCGCAGGATTATCTGGCGTACTGGGTGAAACGTGAATTTGGCGGATGGTTCTATGAGGCGCAGCAGAATGCAGTTTATCGGATCATGCAGCAGTATACAAAAATGAATCATAACTGCAAGCCGGAAGCGATGCGCGCAGATACTTATCATCCGGTGCACTTTGGGGAGGCAGACAAAAGACAAAAGGAAAATGAAAGGTTAGAAGAGGAGACAGAAAAGCTTTTATCTTCTGTGCCGGAAGAGATGCTGCCGGCTTTCTGGGAACTGGTATATTACCCGGCAATGGGAAGTGCAAACGCATCTGATATGCAGCTTTATGCAGGAAAAAATTCATTTTTTGCAAAAATGGGAGCGGTATGTGCAAATGATTATGCAGAAAAAATAAAAGCATGTATCGAAAAAGACCGTTTACTCACAGAACGGTTTCATCAGCTTCTGGATGGAAAATGGGATGGAATGGCACTCTCAGAGCACATCGGCTTTGTGAACTGGAACGATGAGGAGTGCAGGTATCCGCTCATGACCTTCATAGAACCGGCAAATAAGCCGAGGATCTTTGCCATGTCAGAGGGCGGTGATGTCTGTACGGCAGGCGGGGACTGGACGAAAAAATTGATCGTGATGCGGCAGTTTTTAGATCCGGCTGTCAGTGAAGCCTCCCTGTTATTGTTTGGCGGCTCGAAAGAAAAAGTGCCTTATCATATCGAGTGCAAAAGTCCGTGGGTTCTGCCTGGAAAAATGCAGGGAGTCACAGACCGTGAGGAAGTGCTCACGGTGCAGATAAAAAGAGATGAGATCACAGACTGGGAGAATGACCACAGGACATATGATTTTGAGGTTTGCTATGAGGGTGGAAGGATACCGGTAAAAATTTTGCTGGAAAAAGATCTGCCGGGATGTCCGGCGGAGGCATTTTATGAGACAGACGGGATGCTCTCTGTCGAGGCAGAGCACTTTATCTGCAATGAAAAGGCGGAGGCGGGAGCATTTTATGTTTTGCCGGAGTACGGAAAAACGTTATCTGGTGTGAAAGCATATCCGCAGACAAAGACTTTTTTTGAAATGGCAGAGCAGATCAGACAGGCACCAAAACTGACGTATCAGATCTATGTCAGGGAGGCGGGAGAATACGAAATGATTTGCTATACCGCTCCGGCAAATCCGGTCTGTCAGGGAGGCAGTGTCTATTTTGGCTGCGCCGTCAATGGAAATGCACCGCAAAAGATAGAGATGATTCCGGATGGATACCGTTCCGGCGAGCCGTCCTGTGCGGAATGGGCGAAAATGGTGGTGGATCAGATCCGCGTTGTCCGTGTGCAGGTCACGCTGCAGAGCGGAGAGAATGAAATTGGAATTTATGCGGGGACACCGGGATTTCTGCTGGAAAAACTGACGTTTGTGCGCAAGGGAAAGCATTTGCCGGAGTCAGGTCTTGGACTGCCGGAGAGAAGGAGGACGAACAGATGAGTGGACCTGTGGCACCGAAAGATCCGGAAAAAGACAGATCTTATTTTTACATTATGAAAGAAAAAGAAACCTTTGGCTCGCTCCAGACGCAGGGGGAGTATCAGGGCAGGGGAGTCCAGTTTATCTACGAGAGTGATGGAAGGCTTGAAAGCAGTGCGGAAGTGACCGGTGAGGTCTGTGATGAAGAAATTTTAAAGAAACTTGGCACGGTGGAGGGCTTTAAAAGCCTGGTGCACAGCATCGGTATATCCGTGGAGATGGAACATAGCAGAGAACCGGTCACATTTGTATTTCAGATGTACGGGAAAGAGGATCTCTACGGCGGCGGAACGCTCATAGAAACAGAACTGCGTGGGGATGGCGCAGAAGTCAGGATCACGCTTGATACGGTAAAGTGGAAAACAGATGATGATGTGCCGGGGCAGATCCGGTTTGTCTTTGAGACGCCGGAACAGTCTGCAAGGGTCAATGTCCGTTTCTTTTTAAAGGATGGATTTTTCGTACCAAAGCCGCAGGAAGAGCGCGTGGTGGATATGGAATCCCACGGATATCAGGAAATGATAGAGCGGTCACTCCTTTCTATGGGAGATGCGGGCAGGATCAGAAGAGTCGTAGAAAAAGCGCGGGCTGGGGAGCCGGTAACCATAGCATATATAGGAGGATCCATCACGCAGGGAGCCGGGGCAGTTCCGCTTCACACACAGTGCTACGCATACCGGTTCTGGAAGGCATTTGCCGGAAAATACGGAAAAAATAACAATGTGAAACTGATAAAAGCGGGAGTGGGCGGAACCCCGTCGGAGCTTGGGATGATCCGTTTTGAGAGGGATGTCCTGCGGGATGGAAAAGAAAAGCCGGATCTGGTAGTCGTGGAATTTGCAGTAAATGACGAGGGGGATGAGACAAAGGGAAGGTGTTATGAGAGCCTCGTAACAAAAATTTTATCCATGCCGGATGCACCGGCTGTCCTGTTATTGTTTGCTGTTTTTGCAAATGACTGGAACTTACAGGAACGCCTTGCTCCGGTGGGAGAGCGGTATCAGCTCCCGATGGTAAGCATCCGGGATGCCGTGACACCGCAGTTTCGGCAGGCAAAGGACAGAGTTGTTTCAAAAAATCAGTTCTTTTATGATGCGTTTCACCCGACAAATCTGGGACATAAAATCATGGCAGACTGTCTGATGTATCTGATTGACCGGGCGGTCTGTGAGCCTGATATTTTAAGAAGAATGCATGAAAAACCGGTTTATGGGGATGAATTTGCGCAAGTGAAATTATTAGACCGCAGAGACGGCTATGAACGTGCGAAGATCTGCTGTGGCGCATTTTCCGGTACAGATCAGGAATTACAGTGTGTGGAGATGGATGACAGTTTAACGCCGGTTCCTGAATTTCCGTACAATTGGCAGTATGATGGGGCAAATGGCAGATCAGAAGATGCATTCCAGATGGATATCTACTGCCGGTCACTGCTTCTCATCTTTAAAGATTCCGGAGCGGTGGACGCCGGACGGGCAGATGTGTTTGTGGACGATACCAAAGTTCTGACCGCAGATCCGCATGTGAACGGCTGGACGCACTGCAATCCGGTCATTCTTCTGGAAGAAAAAGAAAGCGGATGGCATCAGGTGAGGATTCAGATGACACCTGGGGAAGAAGAAAAGAAATTTACAATACTTGGTTTTGGCTATGTGGAATAAAAAAGGCATGGCTGCCTGGAAAGCAGAGAAATTTGTGTGAAAAATAAGATTTTAGAATAGTAGAAATGGAGCGATAAAATGAGTATAGCAAAGAATCCGGTTCTGTCCGGTTTTTATCCAGACCCATCTATCTGTAGGGTGGGGGAAGATTATTATATGGTAAATTCGAGTTTTGCATATTTTCCGGGGATTCCTGTGTTTCATAGCAGGGATTTAGCGCACTGGGAGCAGATCGGCAATGCGTTGGACAGGGAAGAACAGCTTCCACTGTCCGGCAGTGAGATCTCACGGGGGATCTTTGCACCGACGATCCGTTACCACGAGGGTACTTATTACATCATAACAACAAATGTGGATCATGGTGGAAACTTTGTGATAACGGCACAGGACCCCAAAGGGCCGTGGTCAGTTCCACATTATCTGGGAGATGCGGCGGAGGGGATTGATCCGAGCCTCTTTTTTGATGAAGATGGGAAATGTTATTATGTCGGGACAAGACCGAATCCGTCCGGGGTCAGACACAATGGTGACTGGGAGATCTGGATAGAGGAGCTGGATCTTCATGCAATGTGCTTAAAAGGTGCGGGGACGGCGGTCTGGAAAGGTGCATTAAAAGATTGTATCTGGCCGGAGGGACCGCACCTTTACAAAAAAGACGGCTGGTATTATCTGATGATCGCAGAGGGCGGTACGGGACCGGAACACAGCATCAGTATCGCGAGAAGCAGGAGAAATCCAATTTTCACGCACCGCAATCTTGGCAGGGATTATCCGGTGATCTATGCAGGACACGGAGATCTTGTGGATGATGCAGACGGAAACTGGTATGTCGTCATGCTTGCATCGAGGCCATGTGAGGGACACTGTAGTATTGGCAGGGAAACTTTTCTGGCAAAAGTGGAATGGGAGGACGGATGGCCCGTCATCAATCCGGGGATTGGACATCTGACAGAGAAAACAGAACTTCCGATCGGTGAGTATCGCCTGGAAAGGGAAGTGACCCACGCGGATTTTATTGCATTTGATCAGAAAAAAATAGATGACAGACTCCTGTCGCTGCAGAGAAGGGATGAAAATGCATATTCACTGATCGAGAGAAAAGGTTTTCTCAGGATGCATCTGAAAAAACAGAAACTTACAGAGAAAACGGACGCGCAGTATTTCGGGCTGCGGCAGAAAGATTATGATTTTACATTTTCGGCATGCATGGAATTTGATGCGGAGCGGGAAAATGAACAGGCGGGGATCGTCTGCTATCAGAATCATGCAAATCATCTTTCGATGCGCATCTGCGGTGGAAAAGAGAAGAGAAAGCTGCAGGTAATCGCACATATAACAGAAAACGATACGCTGCTTGCGGAAGAAGAAATCAATGCAAAAGGAATGCTGGAACTGTATTTGAAGGCAGCAGGACAGAGGGCAGAATTTTTTGTCAGAGATGAGGAAGGAAAGGTATTAAAACTCATTAAAGACGTGAGCCTGCTGCCGTACAGTACAGAGGAAGCAGGGGGATTTGTGGGCTGCACGCTCGGTGTGTATGCGTCTTCAAACGGTGAAATGTCGGATCGTTTTGCGGATGTAGCATGGATTTCGTATGAGGGAATACCGGATTGATGCCGGGAAAAAATAGAAAAAAATAGGATTGATTTTTGCCCCTGTTTGTACAATAATAAACTTAGTTGCGCAACTAAGCGCAAAAAAGCGAGGGACGAGAGTTTATGGATAAGGGGTTAGAAAAGAATATTACGATTGCGGACGTGGCGGAGGCGCTTGGGGTATCGAAGACAACCGTGTCACGTGCAATTTCCGGTAAAGGTCGTATTGGCAGGGAGACAAGAGAGCGCGTGCTCGCCTACATAGAAGAACATGATTATAAGCCGAATGTCATTGCGAAAGGGCTTGCGCAGTCTAAAACTTATAATATCTGTGTGGTCATGCCGGGGGAGTATGATGTTGTGGATCTTACATTTTTTCAGGAATGTCTGTTTGGGATACAGGAGATTGCGGGCAGCATGGAATATGATATCCTGCTTTCTATCTGCAGGAAAAACGATATATCTTCTCTTGAGCGTATTATAGCAAACCATAAAGTGGACGGTGTGATCCTGATGCGCACTTTTGTGGAAGATGAACAGATCGATTTTCTGCAGACAAAAAATGTACCGTTTGTCACGATCGGAAGTACCAGTGCCAATTATAAAGGAGTGATTCAGATCGATCACAATCACAAGAGTGCATGCAAAGAGCTTACATCGATCATTTTGATGAAGCAGATGGACAAAATTGCACTGATCGGCGGCAATGAAGAGCATGTGGTTACACAGAGCCGTCTGCGGGGATTTCGTGAGGCATATGCGAAGATGGGGAAAACGTTAGATGTGGATCTGATGTTTTTAAGCCAGGATAACCAGGTTCTGGTGGAAAAGGCAGTCAAGGAAGCATTAAACAGACAGGCAGACTGCATCCTCTGTATGGATGACGCTGTCTGCAGCCGTGTTTTAAAGACACTGCGCCAGCAGCATGTCAAAGTGCCGGAAGATGTCCGGGTGGCATCGTTTTATAACAGCATGGTACTTGAAAACAATGTTCCCTCGATCACATCGCTTTCATTTGATGCAAAGGAACTCGGCATGGTGGCATGCCGTACACTGCTTGATCTGACGGAGGGACTTGAGGTGAAAGAGCGCACATTGCTTCCGTATGAGGTGGTGCTGAAGGAATCAACGAAGTAAATACAATCAGGAAAATACAGTTCTGAGAAAATTGAAGATCATCCTATTGGAGAGAATAAGCAATGGGCGAAACACATAGCGAATAAATGTGTTTCGCCCGTTTTTTATGCTGAAATTGTCGGAAATCACATGAAATGGGCGAAATGATTACAATGATTACCGGAATAGCCCGCAGATCAGCGGGAATGAGGGTGAATCTGAAGCAATGTGATGGAAATTCGCCCAAAACAAAGGAAAAGGCAGGAAAATCCCTGATTCAAAAAATATCAAAAACGAGCCAAAATATCCATAAAAAGATGATATAAGAATTGAAAATGCACGGAAAATCAATAGTTAACGGTTGCGCAAAAGTCGAATTTGAAAAAAATAAAAGAAAAAATAGAAGATGATATTGTGCAAAATGGCTAAAAAATGGTCGGATTTATTATAAAATGTGGATATTGACACAAGGATGTAACGGAGATATACTCTAACCATAGAACAACCGATTGCGCATAGCGCAACACGAAAAAGTGTTCTAAAAGAACAATTTTTTCTATCAAGGAAAAGGGAGGAATTTTCAAATGAAGAAAAAAGTCATCAGCACAGTATTATGTGCAGCAATGGTAGCATCCATGTTTGCAGGATGTGGAAACAAAGCAGCCGATAACAGCAGCGCAGCAGACAATAGTGCAGCAGACAACAGCGCAGCAGAGAGCACAAACAATGCAGCAGCAACAGAGACAGGTGATGCTGCAGATAATGCAGAAACAGCTTCCGATGATGCAATCGCAAATCTGATCGCATCTACAGATGGAACCGTAGATATCCAGCTCTGGTGTTCAGAACTTGAGGCTTATCAGAACGTTATGAAAGAGCTGACAGACAAATTTAAAGAGCAGTACTCAGATGTAGATTTTAACATCACGATCGGTGCTGTATCTGAGGCAGATGCAAAAGATAAGATTCTTGAGGATATCGATGCAGCAGCAGATGTATTCGTATTTGCAGATGATCAGGTAAATGATCTTGTAAATGCAGGTGCGCTTCAGGAAGTGGCAGCTACTTATACATATGATCCGAAAGAAACAAACTCAGAGGCAACTGTAGCAGCAGCTACCAAAGACGGAAAACTTTACGCTTATCCGTTAACAGCATCGAATGGTTACTTCTTATACTATGATTCAAACATCTTCTCTGAAGAGGATGTGGCTTCCTGGGAAAACCTTACAGCAAAAGCGGAAGAAGCAGGAACAAAAGTTGGCATGAATGTAGCAGATGGATGGTATCTGTATGGATTTTTCTCTGGTGCAGGCTGTGAACTTTCCATGAATGAAGATAACTCAAACAACTGTGACTGGAACTCTGAGACCGGTCTTGCAGTAGCACAGAGTATTGAGAATATCACTTCTTCCCCGGCATTTGTAAGCGTACAAGATCAGGATGCAATTACCATGTTAAATGACGGTACACTTGGCGCATATGTTTCCGGTACATGGAACACCGGATCTTTTGAAGCGAAATACGGTGACGGATATGCAGCATGTAAATTACCTACTTTCGATGTAAATGGAACAGCTACACAGATGGGATCTTATGCAGGATACAAATTCGTAGGTGTTAACTCCCATGCTAAAAATGTTGGCTGGTCAATGCTCCTTGCTGAGTATCTCACAAATGAGGAGAGCCAGTTAGCAATTGGTAACGCTACATCAGAGGGACCGGCTAACACAGTAGCAGCAGCTCAGATTGATTCCCCGGCACTTGCAGCACTTGCAGCGCAGTCAGAGTTTGCAGATCAGCAGGTTGTAGGCAATAATTACTGGGATCCGGCAAAGGCACTTGGACAGAACCTGGTTGACGGTGCAACAGATCTTCAGGCTGTACTTGATGATGCAGTAGCTGGTATTACACAGCCGGTAGCTGAATAATCAAATATCTGTAAAACTCAGATTTCCACATGGCTTTGGAATAACTTTTATGAGGAGGGCATTATCTCCTGCCAGACAGGACATTGCTTTCCGGCAGAGGCGGATATTTTCCTGCTGGAAACCAATGCCTTCCTTGTGACAAGCTATGTGAAATTTTTAAAAAGAGAAAAGTTTTTGCGACTTAGCCAAAAATTCTCATTCACGCGCATAGGGAGTGAATCTATGAAAACATTTTTAAACGCAATCAAAAAATACTTTGTCGATTTCGGAACAGCAGTGGCAAAGGGAGATATCTGGTGCAAGCTTTCACTGCTTGTTATGGGTGCAGGATACTGGGGACGGAAACAGATCGTCAAAGGTGTCTTAATAACAGCCCTTGAAGTGGTAGTGATCCTGTTTACAGGAATGTTCTCTATCAATTATATTAAGGATTTAAATACACTTGGTACCGTTCAGTATGAGTCCGTATTTGATCCGCTGACCTTGAAAAATACTGTTAATGATTACGATAACTCATTGCTGATCCTGCTATATGGTATTATTGGTATTCTCGTAATCGTAGCATTCATATTTTTATATATAAGCAATATGAAAGCTGTTTACCGGCTTCAGCTTATGAAAGAAGAGGGAGAACATGTCAATACATTTGCAGAAGATATAAAATCTCTTTTCAACGGTAAGTTTTATATCACATTACTTACCCTGCCGAGTATCGGTGTTATTATGATGAACATTATACCGATCATTTTTATGTCCTGTGTGGCATTTACCAATTATGATATGGATCATATGCCGCCAAACTACCTGTTTACATGGGTTGGACTTAGAAACTTTAAGAATATGTTTACAGGCGGCACCACAATCACATTCTCCTATGCATTCGTAAGAATTCTTGCATGGACAATGATCTGGGCAGTATCGGCAACATTTACAACTTTCATCGGTGGTATTCTTTTGGCAAAGCTGATCAACCATGAAGATACACATTTTAAAAAAATGTGGAGATCACTTTTTGTTGTGACAATCGCGATTCCACAGTTCGTAACATTGCTTCTTGTAAGCAAAATGTTCAGCGACCACGGTATTGTAAATACATTATGTTCCAACATCGGTCTGACAGGCTGGTTACAAAGTATCGGACTTGTTTCCGGAAACTATATTCCGTTTCTCTCTAAACCGGGCTGGTCTCATGTAATGATCATTCTTATTAATATCTGGGTCGGTGTTCCATATCAGATGCTTTCCGCTACCGGTATTCTGATGAATATTCCGACAGATCAGTTGGAGAGTGCACGTATCGATGGTGCAAATAAATGGCAGATTTTCTGGAAGATCACAATGCCGTATGTATTATTTATCTGTGGACCATCCCTGATTCAGAGCATCATTGCAAACATCAATAACTTTAACGTTATTTATCTGCTGACAAGTTCCAATGCAACAGCAAACATGGCATTTGCAAACTCTAATGCAAAAGAGACAGACCTTCTCATTACATGGCTGTTTACATTGACCAACGATAACTCAAACTATAAGATGGCATCGGTAATTGGTATTATTTCATTTGCTATCTGTGCGCTTCTTACATTGCTTAGCTATACAAGAATGATCAGTGGTGATAAAGAGGAGGTGTACCAATAATGAAAAAGAAAACATGGAAAATCATTGTAAGACATTTAGTACTTGCTCTTTTGGCAATCATCTGGCTGATTCCGATTGTATGGCTGGTTGTAACATCCCTTTCCACTACAAAGGGTGTAAGTTACCAGCACTTCTTCCCGGAACACTGGACACTGGCAAACTATCATCAACTGTTCTTCAAGACAGATACAGCAGCAAACTTCCCTGCATGGTTTAAAAATACTTTTATCGTAGCATTTTTTACCTGTATCGTTTCATCCGCTTTTGTACTGATGGTCTCTTATGCATTCAGTTGTATGAGATTCAAGGCGAGAAAACCTCTGATGAGCTTTTCTATCATTCTTGGAATGTTCCCAGGGGTACTTTCCATGATCGCTGTTTATTTTGTCCTAAAAATGATCGGACTTACTGATTCACTTGCAGGTCTGGTTATCGTATATTCTGCAGGTTCAGGACTTGGGTTTTTAGTATTGAAAGGTTTCTTTGATACCATCCCGGTTTCACTGAGAGAGGCTGCCCGCTTAGAGGGTGCTTCCGAGGCAACAATTTTTGGAAAAATCATTATTCCGCTGTCAAAACCGATGATAGTATATACGATCATCAACTCTTTCCTGAATCCATGGATGGATTTTGTTCTGGCACGGATCATGATCAAATCAAAAGAGTCCGCAGACTGGACAGTTGCGATCGGTCTTTACAACCTGTTACAGAAGACATTAATCGGAGATTACTTCTCAATCTTCTGTGCAGGCGGTGTTATGATTGCAATCCCGATTTCCATTCTCTTCGTAGTGATGCAGAAGTTCTATGTTGAGGGTGTTACCGGTGGAGCTGTAAAAGGTTAGAAAAATATTTTTAGAGGAGAAAGAAAAAAATGGATAAATTTGTACTGAATCTTATTCATCGTCCGGAGATGGTGCCAGAGTATTCTGCAACAGTGACTGGACAGGGAAAAGAAGAGGATATCGGAGATAAGGCACTGCTGACAGAGTCTTTGGATATCTTTAAGACACAGCAGAGATTAGCTCATGAGAATGGATTAAAAGTAACCATTCAGATGACATATGCTTCACTGTTCAATGATGAGGCAGTGGAGATCGCAAAACATGATCATGAAGTATATGGCGATGAGATCGCATTATCTTTATTAGGACTTCCTTGTGAGGAGTTCCGTGAAAAATATAAGACCAAGGATTTCTGTATCTGGATGTTTTCCATGGAAGATAAGAAAGCCATCGTAAATGATGTATTCGAGAAATTCCATGACAGATTCGGTTTTTATCCGGAATCCACAGGTTCTTATTATATGGATGCTGACCTGACAAACTATATCAAAGCAACTTACCCGACTGTAAAATGTGCAGTTGCTACCTGCTGGGAGGAAGGCCCGAAGGCATATCACACCTGCAACAACTCCTGGTATACATTATTTGATGGAGGTCCATGGGCACCATGGATTCCGTCTAAACAGAATACGCATGCACCGGCAGCAAATAAAGAAGAGGATAGCGGTATCGTAGCAATCCCACATCTTTCCCGTGACCTGATCGCATGTTACGATGGAAATGGTTCGAACTTCGGAACACATCCGCAGAACGTACTCCGTGGTATGATCTATGACA
>OGMP01002138.1_pt1 | contig 13029 bp, 15 predicted proteins | sample 1573261 | NCBI WGS metagenome assembly OGMP01 (sample SAMEA2581878, study PRJEB24529) | metagenome | biome: Human gut stool | place: China | collected 2011 | reverse complement strand
TTTTCTACCGCGAGCGTATGGTGGCATATGAAGAAGTTGGACTTAATCGTTTTACCGTGACGGGGCGTTACACGCCGGAATTTATCATATTCCCGGTATATGGGCGCAAAGGTTTGATGTGGCAGGATATTGAAGGACGTAAAAAAGAGACACACGGAAGAATTCTTCTGCCATCATTTATGGAGCAGAATTTAGAGGCAGAGCTTTTGAAAATGCTTGCTTATTTCCGTTGGGAAAAATGCCGTACGGAAATGGGAGCGCAGTGGAACAATTACCGCTATCCATCGCTTACCGCAGAGTATACGGATTATTTGCAGTTCTTCAAAAAGAACAATGACTTATCACCGGAAAAACGTGAAAAAGTAAAGGCGCAGCTTACACAGTGCGGAAACCGTCACAAGGATGTGTTTGCAAAAGATTATGCAGACTGGGTGCTGCGTGAGGCGACCGGCGCCATGAAACTGAATCGTGTGGCGCGTGAAATTCTATTTACCTATTGTCCGCTGGCTCCGCAGATTGCGGAGGGGCTGCTTGCACAGAATGCGTATCGGGATGCGGCACGCCGTTATATGATTGAAAAAGGAAAACGGGAAAAAGAGATTAATCAGGTACTGCACCGCTTTGAAAAAGCAGGTATGGATTTGCCGGAAGAAGTAGAGCAGACCAGACGTTTTGTGTTAGATTTACAAGGAGCATAAAAATGAGTAGAAAACGAGAGAATGTGCGTCAGTGCAAGGCAATACGCCAGTTGATTGATGACAATAAATACACAAAAGCACTCGAATTAATTGATGCGATTCCTTTAGAAGAAGTTGGCTCATTAGATGATTTGTATCGTTATGCCGAATTGTATGAGAAGGCAGAGCGGATGGATAAAAAGAAAGAAATTTTTTATCATATTTACCACCGTACCCATTCCCGTTATATGTTAAATCGTCTGCTGCGTTTGACAATTCGCATGGGGGACATGGAAGAAGCGAGAGAACTGTATTTTGCCTATGAAGTGGCAGGTCCGATTACGTTAGATACTTTTGAACTCCGTTATCTTTTGGCAAAAGCAGAGGGAGAGCCGCCGGAGCGTCTGATTCAGATTCTGGAGGAATTAAAGAAGGAAGAATATACCGAAGAGTGGGGCTTTCGACTTGCTTGTTTGTATGAAAAGACCGGGCAGATTGACAAATGTATTCAGGAATGTAAAGATTTGAAACTTTGGTTTGGCGAGGGTAAAATTGTGGACCGGGCAATGCAGTTATTGGAGCATTGTGAAAACCCGGCGGTTGCAGAACCGGAGGAACTGGAAGAGACGATTGAAAAGGAAATGCCGGAGCGAAGAGAAGAATATGAGTCTTCGGAAACCGAAGAAATAGAAGAAGAGCCGCAGGAAAATGAAGATGTGGATGAGGCTTCGGAGTCTTATGGGGAAATTGTGCGGGAACCGGAGACTGAATCGGAGGAGGAAGAGGAAGTCTTGGATCCGGATGCTCCTTTAATAGAATCTGTGGGTGAAGTTAAAGTTGTGGCAAAACGAAAAAAAGAAAAGCCACTTCAAAAACCGGAAAATGTAGAAGAACTGCTTGAGGAAAAAGAAGAAGATATTTCCGACCATGGAATTTTATACCGCACGCTGAAAAGTGCGATGAACCACGTCCGTTATGGAGATAAGATGCCTCATTTTGTATTTGCCGGCGGCGAGGAGCGCATTGTGCTTGCGGTCGCAAAGCGCGTAGCGAAAGAACTGAACAAAGTAGGCTATGTTTCCGTGCGGAGCATTGTGAAAATTACGGCTGAAAAATTAAATCAGATTGATTTGTCGGAACAGGCAGGTAAAATTGCCGGTGGCTGTATGTTAGTGACGGACGCCGCTGAATTGACGAAAGAATCTGTAGAAAAATTAAAATCAGTGATGGAGCAGGAGGACGAAAAAGTCGTTGTCATGTTAGCCGGACCATTTGACGAGATGGACTGCTTTTTAGATATCTACCCGGATTTGGCAGAAAAGCTCGTATATAAAGTGCGTATGTGAGGAGGCGCCGTTATGGACGAAGTCCATAATTAAAATCGGCGCCGACGACGTGCCGCCGAGCGGAGGCGAGGGGGCGATACATTGAAGAAGGACCCATTATGGACGAAAAAAAACAAGTGTGGAAACCGGGCAACATGCTTTACCCGGTGCCGGCGGTGATGGTGAGCTGCGGCAATAAAAATGGAGAGAAAAATATTATTACGATTGCGTGGGCGGGCACAATCTGCTCCGACCCTGCGATGGTGTCGATTTCGGTGCGCCCGGAGAGATATTCCTATTCGATGATTCGGGAGACCGGTGAGTTTGTAATAAATCTTACGACAAAGGAACTTACTTATGCGACCGACTGGTGCGGTGTGAAGTCCGGACGGGATGTGGATAAGTTCAAAGAGATGAACTTGACGGCAATGCCCGGTGAAAAACTTACCTATGCACCGGTTATTGCCGAAAGCCCGGTGAATTTAGAGTGCCGTGTGCAGAAAGAGATTCCGCTTGGCAGCCACAATATGTTTTTGGCAAAAATAGAAGATGTCATGATTAGTGAGAAATACATGAACGAAAACGGAAAATTTGAACTCAATCAGACCGGACTTGTGACATATTCCCATGGCGAGTATTTTGTCCTTGGTGAGAAAATTGGGAAATTTGGCTATTCCGTAAAAAAATGATTTTCTGTTTTACAAATGTCAAAAGTGTGTTATACTAGTAAAATAAAATGTTTCAATCAGTGGAGGTTGCGATGAAACAGTACATTATAAAAGGTGGAACGCCACTTTCAGGGGAAGTTACCATTGGCGGTGCGAAAAATGCAGCGCTGGGTATTATCGTGGCGGCTATTATGGCGGATGAGCCAGTTACAATTGATAATTTACCGGACGTTGATGACGTCCGGGTTTTGCTGGATGCAATAGAAAGTATAGGTGCGATTGTGGAGCGTATAGATTCTCATACGGTCCGTATTAATGGTGCCTGTATTAATGATGTAAGTATTGATGAGGATGCAATTCGTAAAATTCGCGGTTCTTACTATTTAGTAGGAGCTTTGCTTGGAAAATATAAAAAAGCTTTAGTTGCGCTGCCGGGAGGATGCCAGATTGGTAGCCGCCCGATTGACCAGCATATTAAGGGCTTTGAGCAGCTTGGTGCTAAGGTAAGTATCCACCATGGTAAAATTGACGCTCAGGCGGAAAATCTTGTTGGTACGCATATTTACCTTGATTGTCCGAGTGTCGGTGCGACCATTAATATTATGATGGCGGCATGTATGGCAGAAGGAAAGACAATTATTGAGAATCCGGCGAAAGAACCACATATCGTTGATGTGGCAAACTTCTTAAATAGTATGGGAGCAAACATCAAAGGTGCCGGAACCGATGCTATCCGAATCCGTGGGGTAGAAGCATTGCACGGAGCGGAGTATTCGATTATTCCGGATCAAATTGAAGCCGGAACATATATGCTTGCCGTAGCGGCAACCGGCGGTGATGTGATGATTAAAAACGTCATTCCGAAGCATTTGGAAGCAATTACCGCAAAATTAGTTGAGATTGGTGCAATTGTTGAAGAGTTTGATGACTGTGTTCGTGTCTATGCTGACCATCGTTTGTCTTATGCAAATGTTAAGACGATGCCGTATCCGGGATTCCCGACGGATATGCAGCCACAGATTACAACGCTGCTTGCTCTGTCTGAGGGAACCAGTATTGTCACAGAGACAATTTTTGAGACGCGGTTTAAGTATATCAGCGAACTGCGCCGTATGGGAGCGAATATTTCCGTAGAGGGAAATGCCGCTTTTGTAACCGGTGTGGAAGGATTTACCGGAGCGCGTGTGAGTGCACCGGATTTGCGTGCGGGTGCAGCACTTGTGATGGCAGGACTTGTTGCAGAAGGATATACTTATGTGGACGATATTCAATATATTGAGCGTGGGTATGAAAATTTTGCAGAAAAAATCCGTGGGCTTGGCGGTCACATGGAAAAAATAGATGCGGAAGATGAACGTGCCGTAAGGAAATTTAAAATGAAAGTTTCATAAGAAAGACGATAGAAGAGGGAACGCCGAGGGTATCCGGCGTTTTCTGCTATTATCCGATGAGTGAGAAAGGAGAATCATAAGTGAACGATAAAGTACAAGAGATTCTGAATGAGGTTGGTAAAGTAATTCGTGGTAAGGACGAAGCAATTGAGCTCGTGATGACAGCGATGTTAGCCAAGGGACATATTCTCGTAGAGGATGTTCCGGGGGTTGGTAAAACAACACTGGCGGTTGCTTTTTCCCGTGCAATGGAATTGACAGAGCGCCGTCTGCAGTTTACACCGGACGTACTTCCGAGTGATGTAGTCGGTTTTAATATTATTGGTGCCGATGGTGAGTTTCAGTACAAGCCGGGTGCGATTTTGTGTAACCTTCTGCTTGCGGATGAGATTAACCGTACCTCAACGAAAACACAGTCTGCTCTTTTGGAGGTCATGGAAGAGGGACAGGTAACGGTCGATGGTGTGACACGCCAGCTGCCAAATCCGTTTATCGTAGTGGCAACACAGAACCCGGTTGGTTCTGCCGGAACACAGATGCTGCCGGAATCCCAGCTTGACCGTTTTATGATTCGTATTTCGATGGGATATCCGACGATGGAAGAAGAAGTTCGTCTGATTAAAGAGCGTCAGGACATTAACCCACTTGATTTTATCCAGGAAATTATTTCAAAACGGGAACTGCTTGAGATGCAGGATCAGGTAAAACAGATTTATGTCGATGATAAAGTGCTTACTTATTTATCGAAAATTGTGGATGCAACGAGAAATCATTCCATGATTACGCTCGGCGTGAGTCCACGTGGAACGCTTGCCCTTATGGATATGTCAAAGGCGCATGCGTTCGTTCAGGGACGTACCTTCGTTTTGCCGGAGGATATCAAACGTGTTTCCAAAGCGGTGCTTGCCCACCGCCTTTTGTTAAACGGTAAGGCGCGTATGAGCCACACGACAGAAGAAGATGTCGTTGAGGAAATTGTAGGGAAGATTCAGGTCCCTAAATTATAAGTAACAAGTGATACGATTCGGAAGGAGGAAATTATGACATTAGGAACTATCCTATACATTCTCCTTTTCTTTGTGAGTGTTTTCATTTCCATCATGTACTTGGAATTTGGTGCAATGGCACTGATGGGACTGATGGTGACGATACCGGTCTGCATGTTTCTTTTTCTGCTTGTTTTGCGAAAGAGAGTCAGTGTGTCAGTCGATTCAAAAAATCCGCTGGCAGAAAAAGATGCCATTGATAAGCCGGCGAGAGCAGCCATTACGCTGTCGGTAGAAAACAAAAGCCATCTGCTTCCGGTGACGAAAGGAATTGCCAAGGTTCGTTATGAAAATCCGTTTTCCGGCGATAAAGGGAAGATGAAAATTCGTTTTTCCGTGGATACCGGGAAAAAGAGAGACCGTAGAATCCCGGTTGTTATGGACAACTGTGGAAATGTTTCCATCACGGTAGAGAAGGTACGAATCTATGATTATTTGAATATATTTGCGTGGACAATCGGGAAACATTTTGAGACGCAGGATGTTCTCGTCCTGCCGCCGACGAAAGAGATGTATCTTGGAAAAGACAAGTGGTACAACGAGACGAGTGCGGACAGTGACCGTTTTTCCACTTATAAAAAGGGAGATGATTCCTCTGAAATTTTTGACATCCGTGAGTATGCGGACGGAGATAAGATTCAGAGAATTCACTGGAAGTTAAGTAGTAAAACCGGTGATTTGATGGTGAAAGAGGGAAGCCTTCCTCTGATGAAAGAAATTCATATTTTTATTGATTTATGCGCGACCGGTACAAAGCAGGAAAGAAATGATAAAATCAACCGGTTGATTCAGGGTGTGTATTCCATTGCGATGTTTATGATTGAAAGTGGAATCCCACAGGCATATATTTGGTACGACAAGGTAAATGGTGTGATTCAGGAATATTCGGTAGAGCAGGAGGAAGAACTGTACTGGATGTTTCAGGAATTATTCCGCAGTAAAACAACGACCGAGGAGAGTGAGCTGATGGAGGCTTACGTCGACTGGGGCAAAGGCAGACTTTTAGAATCGGCACTGTATCTGACAGTGGCTGACCATGAATCCTTGGATTCCGGGAATCTGGTGCGCGACCGATTGGAAGTAATGGACTTACGAGGTGACGTAATTGAGGATCAGGAATAATAAACTGATTAATTTCATATTGGAATTCAGCCAGATTATGCTCGTATTTCTTGGTGTATATTCTGCGCTGATGTGTACGGCGTCGAGTCTGGATATGATTTATGACGGTAAATTGTGTTTACTCTTACTGTTTGCCGCCTCTATTGTATTTTATGGACTATTTACAGTGCTGGAGACATTCCGCAAGGGAAAACTTTACGGCTTAATAGGCATTACGATGTTCTTTTTGGCATTAGTGATTCGATTTAAGGGCGCATTGCTAAAGGGAATTGTGAGTGCGGCAAATAGTTTTTTGAAAGAATTTATGAACTATACCGGCACGAATGTATCTTTGTTGTCCTATGCGGATACGGAGAGCGCAAGCGCAAAATTCTGTACGACGCTTTTGCTGATTTTGATTGGTGTGTATTTTGTAGCACTGATTAGTGCATTTTTCTACCGCAGAAGACGTTCTGTGGTCTTTTTGGCAGGTACGATACCGTTTGTTGTTCTGCCGCTTGTGGCGGGAAGAATCGGACGTTATTTATATTTTTTCACCTATTTGGTTGTGGCGGTAACGATTATCGGAACGAGACATTTGCGAACCGATGCCACAGACCGAAGGATGCGCCAGAAACTGGCATTGATTTTGATGACAACCTGTTTGGTTTGCGGTGGCATTTTTTATTTATTTATTCCGCCTTCTAGATACGATAGAAACGTGGATAAGTTGTCTCAGGCAAAGAACAGTCTGGTGGCGCTTTCGACATGGGACGGTGAGGATATAATGACCTGGCTGAAAGCATACTTTAATGGGGATGCGATTTCCTATGGTAAAATCGGAAAGAAAAGCGAAGTCAGTTATAGCGGTGAAACAATGCTGAAAATATCCGGAGATATCAATTCTGATCATGGACTTTATCTCAAAGGCTATGTCGGTGATGTCTATGAAAATAACAAGTGGTCGTCCATTCGCTCGGATGAAAACTTTAAGAAAGACTGGAAAGCACTCGATGCGACCGGCGTCACAACAGAAAACTGGCATACGCAGTTAAGAAATGAACTGGGTGACGAAGAACGAAGCGGCGAAGAAGAGGTCTGGAAGACCGGAACATTAAGGATTCGCAATCTTGCGTTTGGATATGGCAACTTTTTGGTGCCATGCCTTCCGACCGGGGCATATAAGAGCCTTACAAACGGACGATCAACGGTGGATAAACCGGGAATTGATTACTCGGTAGAATACTATTTGCGCTATCCTGCAATTTTGCGCACGGATGTTTTACTTGGTGAATCCCGTATGGCAGTAGCCGACTTTTGGAGTTCAAATGAGGTTGAGCGGAGGAATTTAAGTGATTTTGCAAAAAAATATTATTTGCAGATTCCGGATTCCATGAAATCGGTTTGCGAAGATTTTAAAAAAGATTGCAAATCTGCCGGTTTGACGAAGACTTCTGACATTATTCTTGAAGCAAAGAGTTATATTACAAAAGATACGACGTATTCCTTATCGCCGGGCAAAACTCCTTCCGGTAAGGAATCCATTGAATACTTTTTAAAGGAAAATAAAAAAGGATATTGTACCTATTATGCGACGGCAGCCGTTATGCTGTTGCGCAGTATGGGAATCCCGGCACGTTACGTCGAGGGTATGTATGTCAGTAAAGATGAACTGGCAGCTGTCAAAAAAGGTAAAGAATTTGAAGTGCCGGATGAAGACGCTCATGCATGGGTTGAAGTCTTTGATGAAAAATATGGATTTGTAACCGTTGAAGTGACGCCGGGCAAAGGTGAGGATGATATGGCAGGAAGTGATTCTTCCAATGAAAACACCAATCCGAACCAGACTTCGAACGGAGCACAGACAGATTCCGAAAATCCATCACAGGAAGACGCTCCGAATGTTGCAACACCGACCCCTTCGGTGACACAGGAACCGGAAGAGAGCATGATATTTGATGATATCAAGCAAAACGACAAAAAATCCAGTGACAGTGGAAATGCAAACGGCACATCCAAAGGACGGATATGGTTTGTGATTTTAGATATTGTGATTGTGTTACTGCTCATTGCTGCGGCAATGGAAGCACAGCGGAGGATACGAGCTTACATGTTTAGAAAGAATATGAAGCAGAAGAAAGCAAAAAGGCGGATTCGTATGGTATATCTGCATTTGCTCCCGGTATTCCACCGCTACAAGCTTGCTTACCGCGGACAGTCGATGGCGCAGTTTAGCAGGGAAATCAGTAGGGAGATGGAACTTCCTTTTGAGGATGTGCTTGAATTTGTAACTTTGATTTTCCACGCAAGATTTGGTCCGGACACGATTACGGAAGACCAATTAAGAGAGTTCAAACGGGTTTATCACGAAATCCGCGCGAAAGCGTATCGTGATGCAAAGCCGATGCGAAAACTATATTATATGTATATCATGGTATTATAAGGAGGACAAGAACATGCTGAAAAAAACGTATGATAAAGTGTGTGAATTATTTGAGGAGGGAAATGGTTATCTGCCGACACGTACATTGCTTAACAATAAAATCACGACGATTCAGATTCGTACGATGCTGCAGGAAGGCAAGATTGAGAAAGTGTCTCACGGTAATTACTGGAACTTAATGAGTGGCAGAAAAAAACCAAAACATTACAAAATGTTAGAAGCCTGTATGACAAACAAAAAGGCAGTTATCTGCTCCTTGAGCGCATGCTATTATCACGGACTGATTAAGGAAGAGCCGGAAGCTTTGTATGTGGCAACAGCTCGTACCGACCGCGGAAATATGAAGTTAAACTTTCCGGTATCCCGTCACTATTTCTCTGTTACAACATTTGAAGATGATGTTTTGAATGTCAAAACAGGTGGCGGAAATATCCGCATTTACGATGTAGACCGCAGTGTATGTGATTGCATTCGTCTGGAGAAAGAAATCGGAAAAGAAACCGTACAGCTTGTGGTTGAAAACTATAAGAAGAGCAATAAAAAAAGAATGAATCACCTTTTACAGTATGCGGACCAGATGCGTTATGGCAAAATTGTCCGCGAATACCTCGGAACGGATGAGTGATGTAGATGGAAAAAGACGAAAAGAAAAAAGGTGCGATGCTTGACGAGGCTTTTCTGCAGAACTTAATGCAGAATGAGCAGGTTGAGCAGATTTTAGAAGAAGGCGAGGCGTTTCAGACATTGATGGCGTACTATCGGTGTGCCATTATGGAAGTAGAGACCAAATTTAAAGTGCTCAATACTGAATTTAGTCTCCGCTATGACAGAAACCCGATTGAGACGATAAAAACAAGACTCAAATCGCCGGAGAGCATCATTGAAAAACTTCACCGCAAAAAGATTCCGTTTTCTGCGGAAATGATTGAACAAAAATTGCATGATATAGCCGGAGTGCGCGTTATCTGTGCATTTCCGGAAGATATTTATGAGATTAGTGAATGTTTTTTGGCTCAGGATGATATTCGTTTGATTGAGAAAAAGGATTACATCAAAAACCCAAAACCAAACGGGTATAGGAGCCTTCATTTGATTGTGGAAATTCCTATCTTTTTGCATAACGAAAAACGAATGATGAAAGCGGAAGTACAGTTCCGTACAATTGCCATGGATTTCTGGGCAAGTTTAGAACACCGTATTTATTATAAAAAAGGACAGAATAACGAGACGCTGCGCAATGAGTTAAGGCAATGCGCGGAAGTGAGTGCCGCATTGGATTTACGTATGCAGAGTATCCGAAAGGAACTCGATGTGGACGATTGATCTCAAAAAATGCATAATTTCCTCTGTTTTCCACATACTACCCATACAGTATAAATATGGAAAAGCATGTAGAAAACAGGAGGAAAATTTTTTATGAAGGCAACAGGAATTGTACGAAGAATCGATGATTTAGGACGTGTGGTCGTGCCGAAAGAAATCCGGAGAACACTTAGAATTCGGGAGGGTGAACCGCTTGAAATATTTACAAACCGCGAAGGAGGCATTGTATTAAAGAAGTATTCACCCATAGGAGAACTTGCCGCATTTGCCAAAGAATATGTGGAGGCGGTTGCGCAGGTGGCGAAATGCACCGTGTGTGTGACAGACAGAGACCGGATTGTGGCGGTGGCAGGACCGGGAAAAAAGGACTATGCCGGAAAATCCATTCACCGTGAATTGTTGGAAGCAATTGAGGACAGACGGACGATTCTGGCAACGGATGCCGAACCGGACTTTAGCCAGGTAACAGAGGACGAGACAGAAGTATTTTCCGAAGCAGCGGCAACGATTTTAGCAGAAGGTGACGCTATCGGAATGGTACTTTTACTGTCTCGCGACACAGAACGCATATTTGGTGACTTTGAGCAAAAAATGGCGATTTGCGGGGCAAACTTTTTAGGACGGCAGATGGAACCCTGATAGGCAAAATTTTAAGGTGATAACGCAGAAAAACCTTGACAATTACTACCAAAAAGGTTATATATAGATGTATAGGTTGTACAAATCTAGCAAATAATTTATTGAGGAGGATATAATCCATGAATAAGACTGAATTAGTAGCAGCTATGGCTGAGAAAGCAGAATTGTCTAAGAAAGACGCTGAGAGTGCATTGAAAGCATTCGTAGATGTTGTTACAGATGAATTGAAAAAAGGTGAAAAAGTACAGTTGGTTGGTTTCGGTTCTTTCGAAGTTGCTGAGAGAGCAGCAAGAGAAGGTATCAACCCATTGACAAAACAGCCGATGAGCATTCCTGCTTCTAAAGCTCCTAAATTCAAAGCCGGCAGAGGTTTGAAGGACGCTGTGAACGCATAATCTTGCGATTGTTATTATGGATTTTTGGAGCACTTTGCTATCGCATATAGCAGAGTGCTCTTTGTTATGCTTTGCCTAATGACGGATGAAACCGTGTGAGGCAGGACTTGACAGAAGAAGGGAGATTTTTTTATGAGACTGGATAAGTACTTAAAGGTATCCCGCCTGATTAAGCGCCGTACGGTGGCGAATGAGGCGTGCGACGCCGGACGAATTTTAGTGAATGATAAGGTGGCAAAAGCATCTTTAAATGTTAAGCCCGGTGACATCATCGAGATTCAGTTCGGAAACCGGAATACAAAAGTAGAAGTATTGAGCATAAACGAAACATACAAAAAGGATGAAGCCAAAGAACTTTACCGATACGTGTAATAAAACCCCCTGTGACAGCATATAGTGAGATAGATATGATGCCAGGGGGCTTTTATTATGTTGCAGGAATCTTCCCGGCCGGTGACGGCACATAAATTGGAGATGCAGAATCGTAACCACGTGGATTTGACCGGAATTACGGAAGTGGTTTCTTTTGACAATAAAGAAATTGAACTTGAGACCGTAGAAGGTGCTGTGCGCTTTGCGGGTGAGGATTTGCATGTAAAGCGTCTTACACTCGAAAAGGGCGAGGTGGAATTGGAAGGAAGGATTTGTGAGATTATCTATCATGAGTCGAGAAAGGAAAAGACGGCAGGGGGTGTTCTTAGCCGTTTGTTTGGCTGATGGAAATGATACAGGGGCAGCTTATGTATGTTGCCGCCTCCTTTGTGGAGGGTGTTTTCTTAATGTTTTTGTATGATTTTATACGAGCGTTCCGCATGAAAGTGAAACATGGCAGAGTGTGGATTCTGATTGAAGACTGGCTGTTCTGGTTATTGGCAGCTTTCTTTGTATTCCCCATGATTTTTACGCTCAATCACGGTTTGATCCGCAGTTTTTTTGTAATTGCTTTGACTTTGGGTGTTTTTTTATACCGAACCTTGGTAAAAACGCATGTACAAAGAGTAATTTATGAATTTTTTAGACTTATTTTTCGACCATATGTTTGGATTTTTAAAAAAATAAAAGGAATACAGAAAAAACACTTGAAATCGTGAAAGTCAGCGTCTATAATGGATTTATTAGTACTACAAGTATAGAAAATACAATTGTAGAATAATGTCGAGGGGATGGAGCCGTGAGAAGAAGAAAAAGAAGAAACCGCACCGGGATTTATCTGGTTATGCTGGTGGCAGCCTTGTTTGTTGGCACATTAGCGGTTCATGGTTATTCACTGCGTGCAAACTGTCAGAAACTTGCGACAGAGCAGCAGAACTTAAAAGATAAGAAAAAGAGTTTGAAAAAAGAACAGGAACAGATTAAAGAACAAAAAGAGTATCGTAAAACAGACCAGTATGTGGAAGATGTAGCGCGTGAAAAATTTGGACTGGTATATGATAATGAAATTGTGTTTAAGGCAGAATAAGAACGAAGACCATTGCTTAGGCGGTGGTCTTTTTTTGTCGAAAATTTCTTGAAAATGCCCTTCCGATTTTGACATTTTTCTCTGTATGCTCTCTTTATACTGAGAGTGTTTAGAGAAAGACAAGGGGGCACGGATTTTGAAAGACAAGAAACAAAAAATATGTTTTGACAAGCGATATTTGTTGTTGTTAGTGGCAGGATTTTTGACCGGGCGCGTGTGGCTGTATGGAATTAATCCTTTTGGTGTGGCATTGTTTGCTGCGGTGGCAGCGGAGCGAAAGGGCAGGAAACTTTTGGCTCTTTTTGTTTTGGCATGTTTAGCAGCACAGAAGGACTTTCGCTTATTAAGTATCTCACGCTCTTTCTGCTTGTTCTGTCACTCGAAAAAATACAGGAAAAGTGGACAAGCCATACCGGACAGGCGGTGTATTTAGCACTTCTTACAGGCGGTTTAAATATGGCGGCAGGTATTTTGAACAGTATTCTTGCCGTAAATACATGGGAAGTATTCTGGCTCAGTATCCTTGAGAGTGTCATGGTATTTGCGCTTGCCAATGTGTATC
>OGMP01002130.1_pt1 | contig 13092 bp, 10 predicted proteins | sample 1573261 | NCBI WGS metagenome assembly OGMP01 (sample SAMEA2581878, study PRJEB24529) | metagenome | biome: Human gut stool | place: China | collected 2011 | reverse complement strand
CAATGAACGGGGACATAAGTACAAAATCAACTGGAATGAAACCAATGCCAGGGCGGCAGAACTTTTGAAGACCGTAGGCCTGAAGGAAGGCCCCCAGACATTGATAAAGGATATTGGCGTAGGAAAACAGCAGCTGGTAGAGATTGCGAAGGCACTGGCCAAGAACGCAAAACTTCTGATCCTGGATGAGCCTACTGCCTCTCTGAATGAGACGGATTCCAAGGCACTGTTGGATCTGATGCTGGAACTCAAGAAAAAGGGAATGACATCCATCATCATCTCTCATAAGCTGAATGAGATTTCTTATGTGGCAGATAAGATCACCGTCATTCGTGACGGATCTACCATCGAAACGCTTGTGAAGGGAAAAGATGATATTACCGAGAGCCGGATCATCAAAGGAATGGTAGGAAGAGAGATCGCTGACCGATTCCCGAAGAGAGAGCCGAAGATCGGAGAGGTCCTGATGGAAGTAAAAGACTGGACGGTACATCATCCGCTGTACTCAGACCGTAAGGTAGTGGATAACGTTAACCTCAATGTCAGAAAAGGCGAAGTAGTAGGTATCTCTGGACTGATGGGTGCGGGCCGTACGGAACTGGCAATGAGCCTGTTCGGAAAAAGCTATGGCTCCAATATCAGCGGCGAACTGTATATCAACGGCAAAAAAGTACAGCTGAATACTGTACAGGAAGCCATCAAAAATCATCTGGCATATGTGACGGAGGATCGAAAGGGCAACGGACTGATTCTGAGCAACCCGATCAAGATTAATACAACTCTGGCAAATCTGGATGCCATCAGCAGACATACTGTTATTGATAAAGACAAAGAGTACAATGTGGCGGTAGACTACAAGAACAAACTGAATACGAAATGTCCAACTGTGGAGCAGAATGTAGGAAACTTAAGCGGCGGTAATCAACAGAAGGTACTTTTGGCAAAATGGATGTTCACAGATCCGGATATCCTGATCCTGGATGAGCCGACGAGAGGTATTGATGTTGGTGCAAAATACGAAATCTACTGCATCATTAACCAACTGGTGGCAGAAGGAAAATCGGTTCTCATGATCTCCTCGGAGCTGCCTGAGATCCTTGGCATGTGTGACCGGATCTATGTAATGAACGAAGGAAAAATAGTAGGAGAACTGGCGGGCAGTGAGGCAACACAGGAGCTTATCATGTCCAAGATATTATCAGCCGGTAAGAAAGGAGCATTGGCATGAATAAAACAAAAGGCCTCGATTTCATTAAAAGATATACCATGATCCTCGTACTCATCGTGGTTACGGCATTTTTCGCATGGAGAACGGGAGGAGCGATCCTGCTTCCCATGAACGTCAGCAGCTTGATCTCCCAGAATGCATATGTATTCATTCTGGCAACCGGTATGTTATTGTGTATCCTGACCGGCGGTAACATTGATCTGTCCGTCGGATCGGTAGTATGTTTTGTCGGAGCCATCGGTGCAGTCCTCATGGTGAACATGAAGATGAACATGTGGCTGGCAATCCTGATCATGTTCGTGATCGGTACCCTGATCGGTGCTTTCCAGGGCTTCTGGATCGCTTATGTGAGAATCCCTCCTTTCATCGTAACACTGGCAGGTATGCTGGCATTCAGAGGACTGAGCAACGTAGTATTACAGGGTATGACCGTATCCATTAAGGATTGCACAACATTCGTTAATCTGTTCGGCGGCGGTGCTGACTGTTATATCCCTGATTTCTTCGGAAACGGACCGATCAATCTGACCTGTGTGTTTGCAGGTATCATTGCAGCAGTGATCTTTGCGGTACTGCAGTTAAAGAACAGAGCAGATAAGGTGAAGAAAGGATACGAAGCTCCCAGTCTTGGCGCTACGATCGGCAAGATCGTTGTGATCGCAGTAGTTATCTTGGCATTCAGCTATCGCCTGGCACAGCACAAAGGTATCCCCAGCGTGCTGATCTGGGTACTGATCGTCATCATGGTATACGGTTACATTACTTCCAATACTACTGTAGGCCGTTACTTCTACGCAGTGGGCGGCAATGAAAAGGCAACCAAGTTATCCGGTATCAATACCAACAAGGTGTACTTCTTAGCTTATATGAACATGGGCTTCCTGGCAGCACTGGCAGGTATGGTAACCATCGCCCGTATGACATCCGCACAGCCGACTTATGGGCAGAACTACGAGATGGATGCCATCGGCTCCTGCTTCATCGGTGGTGCTTCCGCATACGGAGGAACCGGAACTGTCCCCGGTGTTATCGTAGGTGCGGTACTGATGGGTGTTATCAACCTGGGTATGTCCCTGATGGGTGTCGATCAGAATATGCAGAAGGTAGTCAAGGGTCTGGTACTTCTGGCAGCAGTTATCTTCGATGTTGTATCCAAACGTGGTGGAAAATTAATTGCCAAGAATTAATTTCTACATATCTAATCAAAAAGGGCCCGGCGCTTTTGTGCCGTAGGCCCTTTTGATGGTATTTATTCGTTGCGTACAGGAGAAGGGTATGGATAAGGGAAAAAGACAACGGAAAAAAGATAATACAGGAAAGCGAAAAAGAGGAGTCGGCATCGGCATTAAGATCATGGTGCTGTTGCTGCTTCTGGCAATTACGGCGATCAGCTGTGTCGGAGTGCTGGTATGGACGCTGCAGAGTGTGATCGGGACGAGTGATCAGATCGTATCCGAACAGGTTGCAGAGCAGGAAAAGATAAGCGGACTTTCCAGACAGTTCACTTATATCAACAGTCAGGTGCTCACCCATGTCATGACTACCAACAGTGTGACCATGGATACTCTGTCTGAGAAAATTTTGCAGGATATTGCAGATATGGAACAGCAGATAGAGGAATTCGGCGCCCTGCTTTCCGAGGGAGATGAGCGTAAAGAAGCACTGGACAGTACTTCTGCAGAACTGGCAAAATACAGAAAGACGGTGGAGAGTCTGCTGGTCACCAGTGCCGAGAACAAAACCCAGGCATATGTATCTGCCACATCCAACCTTCCGATGTTTAATGAACATATCGAGAATTACATGAACCGGATGCTGGAGATCACAGCGCAGGAAATGGAACAGGCCCAGGGACAAATGGAGCAGAGTGCTGCCAGAGTGCCGGGGATCATCTCCGTGGCAAGTATTGCATTACTTGTGGTAGTGATCGTGATCATGCTGGGACTGCGGCTGTGGGTCATCGGCCCGGTGAAAAAGGCAACGAAACAGGTAGATGAACTGGTAGAAGGGATTCGTTGCAACAAAGGAGATATTACCAAAAGAATTCATGTGGGATCGAGAGATGAAGTGGGAAGACTGGCCATTGCCATCAATGATCTGGTAGCTCAGATGCAGATCATCATCAGAGCCATCACCGAGGGCTGTGGACAGATGGAAGAAAAGCAGGCTGACATTATCTCCAATGTGGAAAAAGTAAATGCCACTGCGGATCATACCATGCAGAATCTGGGCATAATGTCCGAGGGAATGCAGCTGGTGACAGGGGCAATTGACGGAGTACAGCAGGATACCGGTGTATTGGATCACACGGTGGAAAATATGCTGGAAGTAGCCCAGAACGGAAGAGACTATGCAGCGGATATCAAGGAAAAAGCCGGTAAAATGAAAGCGACAGCGGTGGAGAGCAAGCAGGAGGCAACCCTTGTCATGAAGGAGATTGACACGGCTATGACAGAATCCATCGCCAACAGCAGGCAGATCCACAAGATCACAGAACTGACGGAAGAGATTCTGGGAATTGCCGGAACCACGAATCTGTTGGCACTGAATGCGTCCATTGAGGCAGCAAGGGCAGGAGAAGCTGGCCGTGGATTCGCTGTCGTGGCAGAGGAAATCCGCAAACTGGCCGACAGCTCCAGAGAATCTGCCAACAATATCCAGGAAATCAGCAATCGTGTAGTAGAGAGCGTGGAGGAACTATCCGAGAACGCCACCAGACTGCTGGAATTTATGAATACCAGAGTTATGAAAGATTATGATGCACTGGAGGATACCGGCAGCAACTATCATGAAGCGGCAGATCATGTGGATGAAATGATGAACGAATTCGGACAGAAGATCGACGAACTGCTGTCGGTACTGCAGAATGTCAATACTGCCAATACACAGATGGAAGCAACTGTGGGAGACAGTACGGAAAAGCTGTCTGCGGTAGAGAAAAACAACCAGGGACTGCAGCAGGAGATGAAAGATATCTCTTATGCAGTGGAGGAACTGGCCGCCTCGGTAGGGCAGTTAAAGGAAAGCATTCGTTGTTTTACGGTGGTATAGACAGAAAAATAAAATGCACGGGATTCCCAATGGGAATTATCGTGCATTTTAACGTGCGCTTTGTGGCGCAAGTCGTTATATTTACATTTCAGGAATTCTCCGGCGCGTGATGCAGCTCCAGCGCCAGATAGGAATTGTGGTATTCCTTACAGTAAGTCACATCTTTGTCAAACCATGCGGGAGGGACAAATGCCTCTGCTGCTTCTTTACTTCCGAACTCTACTTCTGCCATGATCAGAGGGGCGAAGGGGGCGTCAAAAACATCCAGCTCGATGGTCAGGGAATAATCTGCGGGAGGAGTGGGAAAGCCTTCTTTGAATCCGGGATGCTGCAGAGGAATCAGATAGCGTCTCTTGGAGATCACGCTGCCGTCAGCTTTTTCCCGTAAATGATAATAAGATACTTCGTTCAGCGGAAGATTGCTCTCATCTCTGGCCATCATGCCGCTGCCTTTGTAGGTAAGATAATACTCATCATCCTGTTTTCTGGCTCTGACCACAGGATTATAATTCAGATATACCTGCTCGATATGATGAGAAGGATAGCTTTCCAGATTGTCGGGTAAGGATTTCAGGGTAAACTTTCGCTCGATTTCCATAATACTAATGCCTCGCTTCTGTAATTAAGACTTAAAAATACTTCTTTAGTATAACATGATTTCCCTTGAAAATACAGTGAAATCTACAAATATCTGCCCATGGGAATTGAATTACGCCTCCAAATTGTGTATACTAATCATAACTGTGCAAAGTCAGAGTGTATGACTTACAGATGAGGCAGGAAACGAAACGGAAAGTGAGGGAAAACCATGAGTAAGATAGCAATTTTTCTGGCAAATGGGTTTGAAGAAATAGAAGGTCTGACTGTGGTGGATATTTGCCGCAGATGCGGCCTGACCATTGATATGGTGTCCATTACGGAAGAAAAACAAGTGATGGGATCACATAAGATCCCGGTGACAGCGGATATGACACTGTCGCAGGTGGATTTTGAGGAATATGATTGTCTGGTGCTTCCCGGTGGCGGACAGGGTACGAAGAATCTGGAGGCCTGTGAGCCCCTGATGCAGCAGGTCGATGCTTTTTACGCAGCAGGAAAATACATCGCGGCAATCTGTGCGGCACCGAGCATATTCGGGCACAGAGGCATCTTACAGGGAAAAAGAGCCTGCTCCTATCCCTGCTTTGAAGACCATCTGGAAGGCGCGGCAGTGACTGCGGGACCGGTCGAAGTAGATGGTAATGTGATCACTTCCAGAGGTATGGGAACCTCCATTCCTTTCGGACTGGCGATCGCAGGCGTGTTCTGCGGACAGAATAAGGCAGATGCCTGCGCACACGGCATTGTATATCAGCCGTAAGCAGGCGTGAGAAAGACGAGGACAGAGAATGAAAAAAGCGTTAATTACAGGAATTACCGGACAGGATGGATCCTATCTGGCAGAGTTCCTTTTGGAAAAAGGCTATGAGGTGCACGGACTGATCCGCAGATCCTCCATCAGCAACACAGGACGTATCGATCATCTGATCCGGGAGAATAAAATTGTTCTTCACGGAGGGGATCTGTCGGATTCCTCCAGCCTGGTGCGGATCATCGGAGAAGTGCGTCCGGATGAGATCTATAATTTGGGAGCACAGAGCCATGTGCAGGCGAGCTTCGAAGCACCGGAATATGCGGGTGATGTGGATGCGCTGGGCGTGCTGCGTATCTTAGAGGCGGTACGTATCGTAGGACTGACCGAGACCTGCCGCATCTATCAGGCATCTACTTCCGAACTGTACGGAAGAGTGGAAGAAGTGCCGCAGAACGAGAATACACCGTTCCATCCCTACAGCCCCTATGCGGTGGCAAAACAGTACGGCTTCTGGATCGTGAAGGAATACCGGGATGCATACAATATGTTTGCAGTGAATGGTATCCTGTTTAACCATGAATCTGAGCGCCGCGGAGAGAACTTTGTGACCCGTAAGATCACACTGGCAGCCGGAAGGATCGTCTGTGGTATTCAGGACAAGCTCTACCTGGGTAATCTGGATTCTAAGAGGGACTGGGGCTATGCGAAGGATTATGTGGAGTGCATGTGGCTGATGCTACAGCATGACAAGCCGGAGGATTTCGTTATCGCAACCGGTGTACAGCATACGGTGAGAGAGTTTACCACGTTGGCATTCCATTATGCCGGGATCGAACTGGAATGGCAGGGAAGCGGCATTCATGAAAAAGGGATCAACAAAGCCAATGGCAAGGTGGTCGTGGAGGTAAGTGAAGCCTTTTACCGTCCTACTGATGTGGTAGATCTGTGGGGAGATCCGCAGAAGGCACGTACGGTGCTGGGATGGAATCCCCAGAAGACAAGCTATGAGGAACTGTGCCGTCTGATGGCAGAACACGATCTGAAGCTGGCTAAGGCGGAAGCAATCATGCTGCAGGAGACTGAGAAATAATAGGATAGATCAGAGAGGAAGCAGAGCAACATCATGGAAAAAGACGCAAAAATATACGTAGCAGGACACAGAGGAATGGTGGGAAGTGCCATCTGCAGAGCACTGGAGAGAAACGGATATACGAACATCATCACCCGCACCCATAAGGAGCTGGATCTGTGCAGACAGGATGCAGTAGAGGAATTTTTCGCAAAGGAAAAGCCGGATTATGTATTCCTGGCAGCAGCGAAGGTAGGCGGCATCATGGCGAACAGCGAAGCACTGGCGGATTTCATGTATGAAAACATGATCCTGGAGATGAATGTGATCCATGCCGCATGGCAGAGCAGCTGCAAGAAGCTGATGTTTCTGGGCAGCAGCTGCATCTATCCCCGTATGGCACCGCAGCCCATGAAGGAGAGCTGCCTGCTGACTTCTGAACTGGAGAAGACCAACGAGGCTTATGCACTGGCGAAGATATCCGGTCTGAAGTACTGTGAGTTTCTGAACAGACAGTACGGAACCGACTATATCAGTGTTATGCCGACGAACCTGTACGGACCCAACGACAACTATCATCCGACTCACAGCCATGTGCTCCCGGCATTGATCCGCCGTTTCCATGAGGCGAAGGTGTCCGGCGCGAAGGAAGTGGTCTGCTGGGGTACCGGAACTCCCCTGCGTGAGTTCCTCTATGTGGATGATCTGGCGGATGCCTGCGTTTATCTGATGAATACTTACAGCGGCAATGAGACCGTGAATCTGGGAACTGGCAAGGAACTGACCATCCGGGAGCTGACAGAGCTGGTGGCAAAGGTCGTAGGCTATACCGGAGAGATCAAATGGGATCCCAGCAAGCCGGACGGAACCCCCAGAAAACTTTTAGATGTCAGCAAGCTGGAGAGTCTCGGCTATCATTACACGACGGAGCTGGAAGACGGTATCCGCCTGACCTATGAGGATTTCCTCAATAATCCCATGCGCGCGGAACGCTAGGGAAAGGTGTCTGCCGGTAGTGGGCAGCGGAAGGACTGGACGATTAACATGGATGATTTTCAGAAGACAGCGAAAGAAATGCTGGATTTTATAGAGAAAAGCCCCACCTGTTTTCATGCGGTTGCGAATATCGGAGCAATGCTGGAAGAGGCAGGATATGTCAGACTGCGGGAAAACGAGGAATGGAAGCTTGTGAAGGGTGGAAAATATTACACGGAGCGCAATGATTCTTCCGTGATCGCTTTTGCTATTCCTACGGAAACTGTGAAAGGGTTCCATATGGCAGCAGCACATAGCGATTCCCCATGCTTTAAGGTGAAGGAAAAACCGGAACTTACGGTAGAAGATCACTATATGCGCCTGAATACCGAGAAATACGGCGGCATGATCCTTTCCACCTGGATGGACAGACCGCTCTCCGTAGCAGGCAGACTGGCGGTGCGCGGAACGGATGGCATCCAGAGCAGACTGGTCAATATTGACCGGGATCTCTGCGTGATCCCAAATGTGGCGATCCATATGAACCGGGAGATGAACAAAGGTGTGGAGTACAATCCGCAGGTAGATATGCTCCCACTGTTTGCGGATGTGGCATTTGATACCGATGCCGCAGGAACAGCTGAGACCGCAGATGGACCGCAGGAGAAGCCTGCGCTGCTTGGACTGGCAGCAGAGGCAGCAGGCGTGGATGCGGAAGCGATTCTCGGGGAAGACCTGTTCCTGTATACCAGACAGGAAGGAAGATTCTTAGGAGCAGAGGGTGAATTTGTTCTGGCTCCGAGACTGGATGATCTGCAGAGCGCCTTTGCGCTGACCAAAGCTTTTACGGAGAGTACACCTACGGAATATATCAATATCTGCGCGGTATTTGATAATGAAGAGGTGGGAAGTGGCACCAGACAGGGTGCAGATTCCACGTTCCTTGCGGATGTGTTAGACAGAATTACGGAGGGACTTTTGGCAGATCATAGCACGTATCTGCGCTGGATCGCGGATAGCTTCCTGATCTCTGCGGACAATGCCCATGCGGTACATCCCAACCATCCGGAGAAGGCGGATCCCACGAACAGACCTTACTTAAACGGTGGAATCGTCATCAAATTCCACGGAAGCCAGAAATATACTACAGATGGTATCTCAGCTGCAAAAATGAAGGATTACTGTGAACGGGCAAAGGTGCCTTACCAGACCTATGCCAACCGTTCGGATATCGCAGGAGGATCCACCCTCGGTAATATTTCCACGGCTCATGTATCGGTGTCCAGTGTGGACATCGGACTGCCCCAGCTGGCCATGCATTCAGCGGTGGAGACTGCGGGTATGATGGATACAGAATATTCAGTGCGGGCGCTGAAGGAATTCTGGGGCGAATGATGAATTATCCCGGAAAATCATTAAAAAAGTATAAAAAGCATTGAAAGCTTTGGACGAAAAGTGCATAGTTAGAATGAAAAAAAGATTCAAAGAAAGAATCAAGAAATGATCCAAAAAGGATCCGAAAAAAATACGAAAGAAGGTTGAAGTTATGTTTGAAATGAAACCGGAATACTATATTGGAATTGATATGATCGATCAGGAGCATAAGCAGCTGTTTGACTATGCCAATGAGGCTTACGAGCTGCTGCAGGAGGAGTTTACACCGGACAAGTATGACAAGATCGATGCAATTCTGGAAAAACTGCGTGATTATACCGTAAAACATTTTACAGATGAAGAAGCGTATATGGAATCCATCCAGTACAAAAAGATTTTTACCCAGAAGATCCAGCATCAGGAATTTATCAAGAAACTGGATGAATTTATAGATCAGCATGAGAAGGATGAAGGAGATCAGGCCCAACAGGATGAACAGATCATGGATATTCTGAATTACCTGACGGACTGGCTGATCAAACATATCCTGCATGTGGACGGACAGATCCCGAAGGAATCGTAGAAGAGTGGAAGATTACTCCGGACTTTCGTGAATAGTTTTGTATCGCCTGCATACGATGTAGGAAATACAGGACCAAGGACGGAAATTCTGATGGACCAGAAGCTGGAAAACATCCTGAACCTTGCTTTAGAGACCCCGGAGGAAGAACGAGAACAGACAGAGAGTCTGAATGTCGGTTACAGCGCGGAGATCCGCAGCTGGGAGCTGATCGTAAAATATCACGGCAGTCTGGACAGACTGCGGGAACAGAATATTGTGGTGGAGGAACTGATCGCCGGATATGCGATCCTTACGGTGCCGGAGGCACTGGTGGATACGGTATCGGATACCCCGGAGATCGAGTATGTGGAAAAACCCAAGCGGTTTTATTATGGACAGACGTTTCCTGCGGGGACATCCTGTTTTCCACCGGTCACTATGAGAACGCCTTTTCTGAATGGAAGGGGCGTTCTTTTGGCTGTACTGGATTCCGGGATCACCTGGGATCAGGAGGTGTTCCGGAAGGCAGATGGCAGTACGAGGATACGGTATCTATGGGACCAGACAGTCCTCAGGGATCGGACGCTGCCACAGGATCGGACAGTGCCGGAGAAAACAGGTAATGTGGGATATGGAAAAATGCCGGATGGATTTGCCTTTGGGACGGAATATACCGCGGAGGAAATAAATGCGGCATTACAGATGCCTGCATTGGATCGTTACCGCCGGATTCCCAGCAGAGACCTGTCCGGACATGGAACCGCGGTGGCAGGGATCGCCGCCGGGAAAAGTGCAGGTGGTCTCTATACCGGGGCGGCCCCCGAGGCGGAACTGATCGTGGTGAAGCTGGGATTGCCGGGAAATAGCGGGGGCGCAGAAGAAGGATTCCCCCGTACAACCGAAATCCTGCGTGGAGTGACCTATGCACTGCGGAAAGCCGGACAGTTGAATATGCCACTTGTCATCAATCTAAGCTTTGGTAACAGCTATGGTTCCCATGACGGAAGCTCTCTGCTGGAGCGTTTTCTGGACAATGCTTCCGAGATCGGCAAAACCGTGATCTGTGTGGGCAGTGGTAATGAGGGTGCGGCAAGAGGGCATTTCGCCGGGAATATAACGAGAGACAGCCGCGTGGAACTGGCTGTTGGAAATTATGAAAAAAGCCTGAATATCCAGCTGTGGAAAAATTACAGCGATGTGTTTCAGATAAGGCTGCAATCTCCGGGAGGTGAGGAGGCAGAGCTAACCACGAATATTCAGGGCGGGAAATATACGCTTAGGTTGGAGCAGACAAGGATTCTGGTCTATCTGGGAGAACCCCTGCCCTATGCGGTGGCGCAGGAGATCTATCTGGAGATGATCCCGGTGACAGGCGGTTATATCGACGCAGGGATATGGACGATCCGGCTGGAGCCGGTAATGACCGTAACGGGACAATATTATCTGTATCTTCCGGCGGGGAACGGCAGGGGAGACAGCACTGGCTTTTACCGTTCCACTCCGCAGATGACACTGACGGTTCCCTCCACGGCAGCGAAGGTGATCACAGTGGGGGCTTACGATCCGGTCTATGATACCTATGCGGATTTCTCCGGCAGGGGTTATGCCGACAGCACCCGTACCATCGGTGTGACGGCAGCAGGACTGACCAAGCCGGATCTTGTGGCTCCCGGTGTAAATATCCAGGCTCCGGATGTTTATGGCGGTTTTCTCCCTGTTACGGGAACTTCTTTCGCCACACCGATTGTCAGCGGTGCCGCGGCGCTTCTGATGGAATGGGGGATCGTGCAGGGAAATGACCCCTTCCTCTACGGCGAAAAAATCAAGGCATATCTCAGAAAAGGTGCCAGACCCTTAAGGGGAGAGAGGGAATATCCCAACGACCGGGTGGGGTATGGCAGGCTGTGTGTGGCAGACAGCCTGCCGCAGACAGGAACAACAGAATGAACGGTATTGGTTGCGCATTGGAAACAGTTCCGGAACCGGAAGGAAGGAAAACAGATGAAATAACATCAAGAATCCCCCTGTTTTGTTACTATTGTATAGAAATGGATGGCCAATTTGTGTAAAAAGGCGCATTGAAAGCATAGTAGTAAAATGCTACTATGATTATGAACAATCGTTTGCGCATGAAAAACAGACTCTGGAAGACATAAAACAGACGGATTGCGCAGAGAATGGGGTGAATGAGATGAACAACAATTCCGGCAACGACAAGACTATGACGATCCATGATGTGGCAAGAGAACTGGGGGTGTCTGCCAGCACCGTATCCAGGGCGATTTCAGGGAAAGGGCGCATCGGCGCGGCTACGAGGGACCGGATCCTTGCTTATATCGAAGAACACGGCTTTTATCCAAATGCGGCGGCACAGAGCCTGGCACAGTCCCGGACCAATAATATCGCGATCATCCTTCCGGAAGTGAATACTCTGGTGGATATGCCTTTCTTCCACACTTGTATGTATGGAGTGGAAGAGGTGGCACAGGCTAATGATTATGACATTATTGTGGTAACCACGAACGGAAACGATACCAAACCACTGGAGAGATTGATCAAAAACCGTAAAGTGGACGGAATGATCCTTACCAGGACTTATGAGAACGACAAATATGTGAAATTTCTGAAACAAAAGCAGATTCCCTTCGTGGCAGTTGGAAAATTCCCGGATGATGATGTGGTACAGGTAGACCATGATAATGTGGGAGCCTGTAAGGAACTGGTGACGGTTCTGTTTGCTAAGGGGATCCAGAACATTGCCTATCTGGGAAGCAATATGGACCAGATGGTAAACCGCTGCAGGTATCAGGGATATGAGGAAGCCTACCGCAAGGGAAAACGGAAGCTGAACCAGGACCTGGTCTACACGGATCTAAGCAGCAGGGCTATGGTGGAAAAAGCGGTGGAAGAGCTGAAAAAAAGCGGTGTGGAGTGCATTCTGTGCCAGGATGACTACATCTGTGATGAAGTGGTCAGAAAGCTTGCCCGCATGGGCGTGAGAATCCCGGATCAGATGAAGGTGGCGTCCTGCCATTACAGCCGTATTCTGGAGAATTATCCGATTACCATAACCTCACTGAAGTTCAATATCACAGAACTGGGCAGAAGATCCTGCCAGGTGCTGTTGGATATGATCCATGGCAAGACAGTACCGGACAAAACACTTTTGGACTATGAGATCATCCTGAAGGAGTCTACAAAAGGGTGAGTTGGAGTGTGAAAATCATAATTTGGAAAAACGTTTTCCTATATTTTACTCAAAAAAATCATAAAAAAAGCATTTTTTTCAAAAAATAGGATGTGCTAAAAACCCAGTAAAATCAAGGCTTTCAAAAGGTGGTTGTGCAAAATGCACAATTTTCGCCTACAATATCAGTCATTATTATAAATTGACAACATAAGGAAATGTTGCTACACTATTATCGTAGACAAGCGGTTGCGCAATACGCACAAACTTGCAAAACAAAACAGGAGGATAA
>OGMP01002128.1_pt1 | contig 13095 bp, 7 predicted proteins | sample 1573261 | NCBI WGS metagenome assembly OGMP01 (sample SAMEA2581878, study PRJEB24529) | metagenome | biome: Human gut stool | place: China | collected 2011 | reverse complement strand
ACCGGCTGATCCGTAGTCAGCTACTCTATTCAGTTGAGCTACGCGGCCATTGTTTCGTGATTGCGAGTGCAAAGGTACGTTTTTGTTTTAAATATGCAAACGTTTCGACTACTTTTTTGCGAATTTAATCTAACATTTTTGGATTGAAGATCAGATAACCAATGTTTAAGCCAAAGTTGAAATTCTCCTTCGGATAACTGTATCCGTTGGCGTACAGACTAATACATAAGAATGGCAATTGCAATACGACCGCCGCTTCACCCATATAATTAAACGAGTGCAAAAACTTACCATAATGCGGGATTCCGACATACGGGTTGTTTTCCGGCACCGTCTTTTGTATTTCATAGAGCGGAGCGAAGCCATACATATCCAACCGGAAGTGCAGAAGCTTGCTTAACTTCAAGATCGGGGAAAGCCCGAAAGCCACATATTGGTTCGCCCGGAACGCCTCGTTGAATACAATCTCGCTATGGGGTGTCGGGGTAAACGCCGGGGCCTGTAATACGCTAGCCGTATAGTTATTCATGAGGTTCTTGCTGGATATGACCATTTCCGCCAAATAACCTAAGTTGAAACGGTTGCTCAGCGTCTGGTATTGGTTCCAGCGCCCTTTCAGTTGCAGCCAGCTATGCACTTTGCGACCAATCGGGGCTTCCGTCGTGGCGGAAGTGGGGGATGGAGTGTACTTCTCCGTACCGGTTACGTATTGGGCGATTAGGAATTGCTGTTTTCCGCTTATCGGGTATTGTTTGGCGTTGAGTGAGTTTTGCTCGATACTTAACGAACCGCTGAATAAATCGTACCAGCTATGGTCGAAAGAGGCGTTCGGGAAAGGTATCGTGGTGCTCTGCAAATAGAAATCGTTCAACCGTCCGTAGGCGAACCCGATCTCCGCTTTCGCGTGGTTGAGGAAGGGGAAGCCTAATTTTAGTTTCATGTACAGTTCTTTCTGCTTAATCATGGCGGGCACTATATCCTCATAAAAGAGGGATTGGCTTTCCGTGTATTTCTTGTCCGAGAAGACTCCTTGCCAATTTAAATAAGTGGGGATTTGCGTTTGCAGGTACATCCGGCCACTCAACATGACACCACTAAAGGAGTTACCCACTTGAAAGTTCGAGTTTACGTCGGCGGCGAACCGTCCCAGATATTGATACCCCAATCCTAGGTATAATTGATTCGCTTGATGAGACGATACGTTTCCACCGAAGCCAACCGTGATCTCTTCTTTCATCTTCACGTCCAGGTAAAGATCGAATTTCTTCTCTTTCCGGTTATAAACGGCATGCGGCATGATTTCCCTAATCTTGGAATAGGTCAGCATCTTGAAATAAGCCCGCTTGAACTCTTCCATGGAGAACTCGTTATTGATATCCCTGTGTAATTGGGCCTCTATGTATTTACGCTGGGCCTCGGATACGCCCGTCACGTAAATATTGCGGAAGATCAGCGGGGGAAGGTTCTCTTTATAGGCTTTCCTTCTTTCGGTAACCTCATTTAAAGGCACTTCCCGGGGAACCCGTTGCTTGATGGAGTCGATCATGGAAAGGGTACGTTTATACCCGATGTCCATAAGCTCCTTACCTTTCTGGAAATCCAATAAGGAGACGGTGGGGAAACTGAATTTAATCATCATGCCATCTTCTTCCGGTACCTCATAGTCGGTCTTTTGCATGATCATGGTCTCGATCTGGTTATAAGGATTCTCCGAAGGCTTTTTATTCCCTCCCGATACCGTCGATCCGAAAATGAAATCCGGGTGGAACGCATCTTTCATCGGGCCTACCGGGAAATTATCGTAGATACCTCCATCAAATAAAGGAATACTGTCTTTCCATATGGGCTGGAAGAAAAACGGGAAAGTCATGGAGGCACGTACGGCGTCTCCCAGATCCCCATTCTTAAAGATGATCGGCTTTTTGGTATATATATCCGAGGCCACGCAACGGAAAGGGACAAACAGGTTGTCGAAATTCCATCCCGCCTTTGCCGTCGCCTGCGAGAACAAGGCCATGAACGCCTGATTCATCTGTATGGGATTGATCAAGCTTTGCGGTAAGAAGCTAGCCTTGATCTGTAGGGAATCGGACATATCGATGGAGAAATGCGCGAATTCCGGGGTCGGGTAAGGCTCCTTGAAATAATAGGTATATTGCTCCTCCACCGTACCTGTTTGCCAATAGGAGAACTCCTTGGAAAGCATTAGCTCCAGCATCTCCTCGGGGGAATACCCCATGGCGTATAAACTACCGATAATCGCCCCGATGGAGGCACCGGTAATGTAATCGATCGGTATATTATTTTCTTCCAGCGCCTTGATCACTCCGATATGTGCCGCTCCTTTGGCACCGCCGCCACTGAGTACCAACCCTACTTTCTGGGCGGAAACAATTTGAATGGCTGCAAGGAATAAGGCTATGATAACGGTTATTTTTCTCATATGAACCCAATCTGTTTTTCTTCTCCAAATGTAAGAAGTATTTCTTTAGAAACATAAACATTTTGTTTTTTCGTATTGTTGAGTTATCAATACAATTAAAACAGATGATGTTATGAAAGAAAAAGATTTAAACAGGGAAGAACGGAATAAAACCGTTATGGAGACCGGTGCTTTGGTCATGGCTGAGTTTTATGCGGATTGGTGTCCTCATTGCCAGAGAATGATGCCGATCGTGAAGGAGTTCAAGGAATTGGAGAAAGGAAAATTAGAAGTAGTACAAATCAATATCGAGGAGGAGAGCGCTCTTGCCGATTTGTATACGGTGGAATCGGTTCCTACTTTTATCCTGCTACGGAAAGGGGAGGCTTTGTGGAGACAATCCGGCGAGATGAGCTTGGATAGGTTACGGAAAGTGGTCGAGGATGTCGTGAGCTGAAACTAAAAAAACCGTTCCCCCGAGAAGGAACGGTTTTTATATATGTGAGGATTGGTTTATCCGATCAGTTCTACGCTACGTTTGATGAATTGGCTTAGGGCCTCTCCTTTCAACATACCGTTTCCTAGCAGGGCAAGGTCGATCAACTGACTAACTGTCTTGTTCGTGCCGGCGTACTCGGCGAGAACTTGGTTGCGTTGCTCACGAAGCTCATCCAGCTTATGGTCGGTGTTGGTCATATCCTCTTTCTCTTGCGCCGTGATCTCATCTTCTTTCTTTTTGCTTTGAGCCTCACGTAAGTCGGCTTGACGAGCCTCCCATCCTTTGATATCGCCAAGGATCGGTTTTAACTTCTCGTCGCAAGCTTGCTCCTCTTCAGTTAATACTTTCTTGATCAACGGATGATCCGTATTCAATACGAAGTTGAAGCTATCCGGCATCTCGCCATAGAAAGACATACCCGGTTGCATAGCGGACATCTCACGCATTCTTCGCATATACTCGCTTTGTGTCAACATGACAGGGTTCGCGTTTTCGCCCAATGCCTCGAATGTTACGTAGAACTCGGTCTTGTTCAATTTCGGCATCTGGCTCTTGAATACTTCCTGCATGGCCGTTTTCTGCTCCTCGCTCAAAGTAACCTTGTTCGCATCTTCCTTGCGGATCAAGTTATCGATCGTATCGCTATCCACACGAACGAAGCGGCTCTTCTCGAATTTCTGCTCCAATTGTCCGATCAAGTGTACATCCAATTGTCCGTCCATATCCAAGACGCTGTAACCTTTGTCCTTTGCGGCTTGTATATAGCTGTATTGCTCGTCTTTATTGGTGGTATACAGATAGATTAAGTTACCCTCTTTGTCTGTCTGGTTGTCCTTGATTAAGTTCTTGTATTCCTCGAAAGTGAAGTATTTGCCCTCGACGTCCTTGAATAAGGCGAACTTAACCGCGCGGTCGTAGAACTTCTCATCAGTCAACATACCATATTGGATGAATAGTTTCAAGCTATCCCATTTCTCCTCGAACTGCGGACGGTCGTTCTTGAAGATCTCTTCCAAGCGGTCTGCCACCTTTTTGGTGATGTGGTTGGAGATCTTCTTCACGTTCTGATCGCTTTGCAAATAGGAACGGGATACGTTCAACGGGATATCCGGCGAATCCAACACACCATGCAATAATGTCAAGAACTCAGGAACGATACCCTCTACGGAATCCGTAACGAATACTTGGTTGCAATATAACTGGATCTTGTTACGATGCAAGTCGATATTGCTCTTGATGCGAGGGAAATATAAGATACCGGTCAAGTTGAACGGATAGTCTACGTTCAAGTGAATCCAGAACAACGGCTCATCCGTCATAGGATATAAGTCTCGATAGAACTTCTTGTAATCCTCGTCGGTCATATCGGCCGGTTTGCGAACCCACGCCGGTTTGGTGTCGTTGATTACGTTATCTTCGTCCGTATCTACATATTTGCCATCCTTCCACTCTTGCTTCTTGCCGAACGCGATAGGAACCGGTAAGAAACGGCAGTATTTTGTCAATAAGCCATTGATCTTATCCTTGTTCAAGAAATCCTTGTTCTCGTCGTCGATATACAGGATGATATCGGTACCGCGATCCTCTTTCGTCGTTTCCTCCAAAGAGTATTCCGGCGTACCGTCGCAGCTCCATTTCATGGGAACAGCGCCTTCTTTGTATGATTTCGTCACGATCTCTACTTTCTTGGAAACCATGAAAGAGGAGTAGAAACCAAGACCGAAGTGACCGATGATAGAAGCGGCGTCGTTCTTGTATTTCTCAACGAACTCCTCGGCGCCGGAGAAAGCGATCTGGTTGATGTACTTATCGATCTCCTCGGCTGTCATACCGATACCCCGGTCAGAGATCGTGATCGTTTTGTCATCGAACTTAACCTGTACGGTCAAATCGCCGAGTTCGCCTTTAAACTCGCCTACGGAAGAAAGCGTTTTTAACTTTTGGGTAGCGTCTACCGCATTGGAAACAAGTTCACGAAGGAAGATTTCGTGATCACTGTATAAGAACTTCTTGATAATCGGAAAGATGTTTTCCGATGTTACTCCGATGTTACCTTGTTTACTGCTCATAGTCTGAATATCTTATTATTTTATTGTTATTTTGTGCGTATTCCTATCTTGATCATTCTCAAGATCCGCCTATTCCTATACAAAACGAATGCCAAAGTGTTTCGGATAAACTATAAATGACAAAAAGGCAGATGCCGGCTGATAGATTTGCAGCCGGGCATAGTTTGATCAAACCATATCATCTCCTGTCTTGGCGAATGTAACACGGATGGTTTTATGGAATGGGATAAAGCGGGATACGATCGCTATGAATAAGGAGATGACTAATAAATACCCCAGTATCTCTTTTAACGCCAATAATAAGCTTTGTTGCTGTAACGTATTATAGAGTGTACTGGTAGCCATTTGCGCTGCCTCGTCGTAGGGATGCCCTTGGGTCAAGGCATTGCCAAGCGCTTGGTTATAGCGTGAGGCGGCTAGAGGATCGGCCAGCGTAACGGTTTCTGATAAGGAATACATATATTTTTGTTCCAAGCGATATAGTATATTACTGTAAAAAGAAGTCGCCATGATGGGGGATAATACTGAACGGAAAATGATGAGAAAGAAAGCGTTTGACAATAAATATTTAGGATTTAAATCTTCCACGGCAAATAAGGCGAAAGCTATGATTAGAATCATCATGCCCAATCCCCTGAGGAATATAGGAAAGTAGAGCATCTCGTATCTGCTATCCGGTGAGATCCCGAAATAAAGGCTCCCGAAGAACAGGACGAAACAACTCATTCCTCCCGCTATCAAGAAACGAAACCGCCAACGTTGCCACCGGAACCACCAAAAACAGATGAACGCCCCCAAGACATATCCCGGAAGCAAATAAGTATAAAGGGAATAGGTATGGGTACTGTCTACCTTTAAGATACTAGTCAGGTAACTAGTCAACAAGGTAGTAGAAGTACTGAAAAACATGACAAGCATCATATAGAAATAACCGATAATAGCTTTCGGCTGGTATAAAGGCGCCAGATTCACGTACGGACGTTCCGAATGATATTGATACCAAATAAATAAAGCGATCAATATCGGGGCGATCATGATATAAAGGCAAATCTTGGGGGATGCCATCCAGTCGAGTACTTTCCCGTAATTAATGACATACATAAGCATTAACAATCCGGTGGATATGATGAACATTTCCCGGATGTGTAGATCGGCCAAGGGGATGGACTTGATCGGCCGGTTATGGCGGAAGCAGATGATTACCATTACTATGGCCAATAAAATCATTAGCATCATGAAGTAATACATATATTTCCAGTCGTAATGGTAGGCTAACTGTGCGGTAACAAGCATGGATGCTTGTCCCCCTCCGAAAACAAAAGGATAGAAGTAGGAATAGAATTGGCTACGTATATTTTTAGGGCTGAATATCTTTTGTGCGTACCGGATAAACCACAGCATGAGAAACCCTTTCAGGAAACCGATCGCGAAACTACAGACGATCAATATGTCGGCGTTCTGGGAGCGGGCACAGATCCAGCTTAGGAAGAACTGGGCGACTAAATCCGCCAACAATAAGAATTTGATGGAGAAGGCTTCTAATATCTTCGGAATAATCGGATAGGATACCGCCATTCCCGCCGCTGCCGCGTAATATCCCATGGTTATATCCTCGGTGTTCGTGCCTAGCGTGTTTGATACCTCCAGCATACTGCCGGTGTACGAACCGTTTAGCATCGTAACCGGAAGAATAACGATGAAGATGCAAATCAATCCTAACCAGTCCGGCACCCATTGGCGGATCGGTGCCCCAAGCTCTTTCATCGTGATCATTTGCGTAAGGCTTCTGTTTCAACCATCATGCCTGCTCTTAAATATTGCGTATCTTCTTGCGATAGATTTTCCAAATCTATCCGTACCGGGATACGTTGTTGTACCTTGACGAAGTTTCCGGCGGAATTGTCGGTCGGGACCAATGAGTATTTGGAGCCTGTGGCGTCGGAGATTGCGGTTACCTTGATACGTACTTTCTGCCCGATATAGATGTGGGGGATCTGGGTCTCCTTGTAATTGGCCGTGATCCATTTGTCTTTATCTCGTACGAGGTAGGATATCGTTTGTCCGGCTTGCACGTATTGTCCGGGCTCTAAGGTCCGTCTGCCTACATGACCGTCGTAAGGGGCGGTTATAACGGTATAGGAAAGGTTTAACCTCGCTAAATCCAGATCCGCTTCTTTTCGTAAGATCGCCGCCTCGGCTCCTATTGTCTTCTTGCTGGTTTCGGTGAATTGGGAGAAAGCGGCTTTCTTTTGTTCCACCAACGCCTGATATCGGGCTTGCGCCGCCTCGAAAGCGGCCTTGGATTGCTCGTATTGTTGCTCGGGGATCGATTCTTCTTTCAGCAGCCGCTCAAATCGGTGATAATCCTGTTCCAGTTGCCAAAGCTTGGCTTTAGCCTCGGCGATGTTGGCGTCTTGTACGGCGATGTTCGTATGGGAGGTCTCGATACCGGAACGAAGTACGTCTTGTGATCCTTGGGCGTCGATCAACGCGGCCTCTGCCTCTTTTACCTTGATCCGATATTCCCGATCGTCCAATATGAGAAGTGTGTCCCCTTGGTGAACGTACTGGTGTTCCTTGAAACGGACCTCTTTTATGTAGCCGGAGGCACGTATATTTAGTGGGGCGATATATTGGTCCACAAAGGCATCGTTTGTCACCTCATAATTGATGTAACGCCAGAAATAATTGGCTGTCCACCAAATGCCGGAACCGGCTAAAAGGATACATATGGAGTTTAATACTATATTCCGTGTCCTTACTTTCTTTAGTCTTTGATGTTTCTCTTTTAATTCGTTTGCCATAGTCGTTGTTTCTTTTTAGAGACGGCCGCAAGCCTTCTGTAGTTGATAGTAAGTGTAAATCACGTGGGTACGGGTATTCGTGAGCTGTAGCTCCGCGTTGAGGAGAACCGAGTTCGCGTCGAGTAAGTCGGTTAGGATCGCCAATTGGTTTAAATACCGGTTTTGCATGATCCTGTAGTTCTCTTGAGCTTGCCGTACGGATAACTTCAAGGCTTCCACTTCTTGTAGAGCTTCCTTATGACGTAAGAACGCGGTGCGCACTTCTATACGGATTTTCTGTTTTTTCTGTTCCTCCTCGTTTTTATGTAACGAGACCATCCATTTGCTTTCCTTTATCTTATGGTTGTTTTTATATAAAGAGGATAAAGGGTAGGAGAGCGACAGACCTATGTTCCAGTTGTTATTGTACATATCCGCTAATGTTCGGGAGACTGGACGTGCCAATGTGTTCGACGCATATAGCGATAGGCTGGGTAGCGATGAGGCTTTAGTCAAACGTATATCGTTTTGGGCTAACTCTGTTTGTTTCCGGAGTAGACGTATCGCCGGATCATTGGAATAGGCTTGGGCTACATAATCTTCGTAAGTTTCTAAAGATACGGTTTGGTCCAGTAACGTGGTGTCTGGCTTGAGCAACAGATTCTCATCGAGACCGATCAGGATATCCAATTGCTGTGATACCAGTATGAGGCTATTATCCGTTTCTTGCAAGGATAGGCGGTCGTTGGTTAATTGCATCTCGCTTCTTAATACGTCGTTATTGGTTATCAGTCCCTCTTTTTTCATACGCCGGATATCTTGCAGGCGGCGTTCCGATTCCTCGATATTACGGGAAAGCACCTCACGTTGTTTAAACAGGCTGAAAAGACCGATGTATTGATTTAATAGACCGAGCTTGATCTCACTTTGGTCTGTGAGCGTTTGTAAAGAGGCGACTTCTTTCTCCAGATCCGCTTTCCGGATGGAATACCGGATTTTACCGCCTTGGTATATCGGTTGGGTAAGGTCGATGGCATAGTTCTGGGACCAATCGGGCGCTTCCGGGCGAGTCGGATGGGCGAGTCCTTGCTCAAAGAGGATCGGTTGCCCTACATATCCACCTTTCAAGCCGATTTGCAGGTCTGGCAATTGTGCGGAACGTGCCGTATGGGTTCTCTCTTGCGCTATCGATTCTTTTAAGACGTCTGCTTGGATCTGCAGACTATGCCGTACGCCTCTCTCGAAAAGCTGGTCGATGGTCAAGAAGAGCGAATCGGTTTGGGCGATTGCCGGAAATGTAGCGACCGTCATACAAAAGAGGCTCAATACGTGCTTTTTATATATTCTCAAGGACATTATGTACTGCTTTTAATTCGGATAACATGGTTTCTACGTTCTCTATTCCGATAATATGCTCCGCATGTACATAAACCTGATCAAGGATCGGGCGAATTTGCTTTTTGAATTCTTCTCCTTCCGGGGTTAGGAAAACCAGTTTGTTCCTCCGGTCCTCGGGATCTTCTTTCCGATGGACGTAGCCTTTCTTCTCTAAATTGTTCATTAGGTTTGTCAGACAAGCCTTATCCTTTGCCGTTCTCTCTGCCAAGACCTGTTGGGTGATACCTTGTTCGTGCCATAGGCAACTCAAGATTTGAAGCATCTCAAATGTTATACCGGCGTTGTTCTTTTTCAGCGTTCGTTGCATAGACCGACGAAATGCCATGCGTGTGCGGACAACTTGTAACATAAGTTCCCGGAATTCTTTACCTTCTACCATTACTTATAATTCTTTTAAACTTGCTGGGCGCGAAGATAGCGTTTTTTCTCGGATTAGTCAAATGTTTAACTAATTAGCGTCTTGCTAATAAAGTATGTTTGCCATCTAGGTGGCACAGCTTTGCCATCGGCGTGGCACGGGCTTGCCATCACTATGGCACGGGTATGCCATCAGCGTGGCACAGCTGTGCCAAGGCGATGGCAGATGTTGGCACAGTATGTGTATGAAAGACAGGTGTATAGAATGAAGGCGTAACAAACCCGTGGAGTGATTCGTTACGCTTTCTGTTTAGTTCTCGTTTACGAGTTTAAGATGCATTCTTCTTTATCCAAACGCCTCCTTCAATTGCTTCACCCATCGCTCGATTCGTTTGTCGGTTTGATCCGGTTGGTTTTCCAAATCGAGGACTAAGCCTAGTAGTTTGCCATTTTTCAAGGCTTTGGAGGCATTAAAGAAATAATCATCCGAAGAGGTCTCGCCTACTAAAGTCGCTCCACAGGAGGTGAAAGCGTCCGCCAATATGCCGACTCCATCGGCGAAATTATCCGGATAATTCGTTTGATCTCCAAGACCGAAAATAGCGACCTTCTTATTTTTAAGGTCTAAAGTGACCAGTTCCGGGATGATCTCGTCCCAATAGGTGGGAAGTTCGCCATCGAACCAAGTAGAGGTTCCTGCGATTATATGGTCGTAAGCCTCGAAATCTCTTTTCCATGCGCTTTCAATAGGGATGATATCGATCTGATCCTCCCCGAAAGCTTTTCTTATTTTATTGGCGACAAAGGTTGTTTTCTCTGTGCCCGTTCCGTAAAATAATCCTGTTTTCATTGTGATACTTTTAAAGATTTAACGAATGTGGATCTAATAAAGCAGCAGTTCTTTTGCCGCATGATAGATGGTCTCCTCGTTGGGGAGGATGGCCCGTTCCAAGACCGGATGGAAACCAACCGGAGTGAATAGGGAACCTACCCGTTGGATCGGAGCATCCAAGTACTGGAATAGTTCCGAGCCGATGATGCCGGCAATTTCCGCTCCGAAGCCAGAGAAGACCTTGTCCTCATGTACGATCAATACTTTACTGGTTTTCTTCACCGAGTTGAAGATCGCCTCTTTATCCAATGGTATCAAGGTACGAAGATCGATAACCTCCAGTTCCCAGCCTTTTTCTTTGTAAAGAAGCTCGGCTACGTTGAGGCAAAGATGGGTCGTATTGCCATAAGTGATGATTGTCAGATCTTTTCCCGGACGGCGTATGCGGGCTTTCCCGAACGGAACCTCGAAATCCTCGGGGACAAAGGTGGAGGCTTCTACCGCGTTGTAGAGCGCTTTCGGTTCCAGATAGAGCGTAAAGCCTTTAGAACGCATGCTCGTCCGCAACAGCCCGGCGGCATCATCCGCGAAAGAGGGATAAACAATCCGGGCACCGGGCAGTGAGGTCAATGCGCCCTCGATGGTCTGGGAATGATAAAGTCCTCCTCCGATATAGCCTCCGGAGGCTAGGCGCAAAGTGATGTTTGGGGTAAATTGCCCGTTGCTGCGCCAATACTCATGCGTACATTCCACGTATTGCTCGACGGCCGGCCAGAAGTAATCGGCGAATTCCGCGCCCTCGATCACTACATGGATCTTCGGGTCAAAGCGGCACATACCGTTCGCTGTCCCTACGATATAATCCTCGGCGATAGGGGCGTTGAAGACTCGCTCGATACCGAATTCTTGCTGCATGCCTTTCGTGATGTTGAATACGCCACCCTTTTCTTTATTGGCTACATCCTGTCCCCAGATAAACGTATCCGGGTTGTGCCGGAACTCCGCTTTCAACGTCTTGTTGATCGCCGTAACTAGCGTTTCTTTCTCTCCTTCCTCGTTTTGAACACCTTCTTTGTATTTTTGAGGTTGATAAGGTTCCGGGAGGACGTAATCCTTGACGGTAGACGGATCGGGATCGGGGGCGGCCATCGCTTTCCGATTGGCGGCTTTCAGGTCTTTAGCCGCTAGATCCGCGATCTCTTTCAATTCTTCCTCGGTGAAACGTCCGTAACGAATCAGCATGCGATGGAATTTGTATAAAGGATCGGCGGATTTTACATAGGTAAGCTCGTTCTCATCACGATACAAGGTATGTTTATCGGAGTTTGAGTGGGAGCCTATCCGTACGCAATTGGCCTGAACGATTACGGGAGTCCGGTTGGCGATCGCATACTCTTTGGCCTCGGTCATGGCATTCATGGAATCGAACACGTCTTTTCCATTGCAATGGATAATACGTAAATTCTTGAAGCCAGAGAAGTTATCGGCAACTTTACGATTGGCCGTCTGGTCCTTTTTGGGGACAGAGATACCATATCCATTGTCTTGGAAGACAAAGATAACCGGCAGTCGCTCATTGCTGGCGCCATTGATTGCCTCATACACATAGCCTTCGGAAGCGGCCGATTCACCGTGCGAGGTAATCGCTACGCCTTTCTGTCCATAGTAAACCATCGCCCGTGCCACGCCGGCGGCATGGAGATCGTGAGTCGCCGTAGCGGAAGAAACGTTCTCGATATGCCATTCCATCTTAGAGAAGTGGTTAGACATGTGGCGGCCGCCACTGGTCAGATCGGTCGCCTTGGAGATACCGTTCAGGATGATCTCCTCGGCGGTCATTCCCGCCGAGAGAACCGTCAACATATCCCGGTAATAGGGGAAGAGAAAGTCCGTGTCCTTATCGAATACTTGTCCCATGGCGAGTTGTATCCCGTCGTGCCCGGCATACGGGGCATGATAAGACCAGCCGAGAGATTGCAATAAATAGGAGGGAGCCTTCTCATCGATCGCCCTTCCGAGCGTCATAAGGTAAAACCATTTCCTGAGAGTCTCCTTATCTGTTGTTTTTATATCATACTTTTTCATGTTGTTCTATTATTGATTGTAATTAATTGATTCGAAAGATAGTCATTAATTTTCACAGTCTATCAAATAATCTCATTTATTTCGGAAATGATTTGAAATACTCGAAAAATACGTTCCGGATTTCGGCAAGGACTTCAAATCTTCTTGTGATATGATCCGAAGCTCGGATGGCATCTTGAGGATTTTCGAGGTTTTGTCCGAAGCCCGGACCGGACTTTTGGTGTTTTTGAAATGCGATCCGGAGATCGGACAGCGTTTTTAGGACTCTTGAAGTTCTGTCCGAACTTCGGACAGGATTTTTTACTTTTTACAACTCCTGTTCCACTAAAAAAAATAGTTCATAAACTAATTGAAATAGTTTGCAAACTATTTTTTTTAGTTATATTTGTCCCGAACAAACAAGATATCATGAAACGACTGACTGCAAGAGAAGAAGAAATCATGGGCTATTTCTGGACGAAAGGCCCTTTGTTCGTCAAACAACTGCTTGAGTTTTACGATGAGCCGAGGCCGCATTTCAACACCCTTTCCACGATCGTACGCGGATTGGAGGAGAAAGGTTTTCTGGCACATCATACGTTTGGCAATACCTACCAATATTATGCTGCGGTGACAGAAGCCGATTATAGCCGGAGCACGTTGAAAAACGT
>OGMP01002126.1_pt1 | contig 13102 bp, 10 predicted proteins | sample 1573261 | NCBI WGS metagenome assembly OGMP01 (sample SAMEA2581878, study PRJEB24529) | metagenome | biome: Human gut stool | place: China | collected 2011 | reverse complement strand
TACAAGCGATCATGGCGCTCGGCATACCGGCTTTTAAGTATCCGAAGTACACGGACCGGAAAGAGATCGTCAAGAACTATATCGAGTGAGACTTGATGGAGACAACCTTGTCGACCGGGGTATGCGATCCATTGGATTACGCATCGTAAGTCAATGGATTACGATACGTAAGTCATTGACTTATGGTTCGAATCTCATGGGTTTACCGGGCTAGGATCACTCCCGATCACCAGAACTTATTATGCTCCGGGCTGTATTCAAAACCAGCGTCTTTAAGCTTTGTAAGAAGGGATTTCTTGTTCACTTGCAAATCCTCGCATAAATCGTCGAGGGAAGAATAATTGTCACGAAGTTTCATATTGATGAAGCTGAATAGCATCATCGGATCGTTTGGTAATGACATAATCTTACGAATAAAAATGTTATCTATGTTTTACAACACAAAGATAATGCTTTTTCGCCAGATGGAACCCAGACACGATCCTTATTATTTGAATATCGGTACGCAACAAAACAACCTACAAACTGGTTTTAAATAACGAGAACTTATAATTCAATTGAATGACATGAAAAAATATGTATTAGTAGTAGCGGTAGCTGCAGCCCTATTCAGCTGTAGCGGCAACCCAAAGGCAGACGCCACGCAAACAGACAAGAACAAGCAGGAAACCGCCCAAGTACCGGATATGCACAACGCAGAGACTTCCTTGGATTACTGGGGTGTTTACGAAGGGACATTACCGGCCGCCAGCTCGCCGGGTATTAAAACGACCTTGACATTGAACAAGGATAAAACCTTTACCCTCCGCTCCGAATATATTGACGAGAAAGACGGTATTTTTAATGATAAAGGAACTTACACGCTGGACGGTAACGTCTTGACAACGAAACAAGAAGGGGGAGATATCACGTATTATAAGGTAGAGGAAGGCCAACTGAAAATGCTGGACCAGCAGAAGCAACCCATCACGGGCGACTTAGCCAAGTTCTATATCCTTAAGCAAACAAAGAAATTCTAGGCTTTATCCCCATAAGTATATACTTTCAAGGGCAAAAGCATACCCTTTTGTACATGAAAGTATATACTCATTTGCCTAAACCCAAAACTATTCCTAACTTTGCGTCCCTATATAACTATATAATTACTCCAATGAGAATAGCCGCTTAATTTATCTCAAGATGTCGTTCTTTCCATCCGGAAAGCCCTCTATCCGTATAGGGCTGATTTCGTGACGACAGATTCGAGGCTATAGTGAAACCGATCATCATCGGTATTTCTTATCCATTTTAGTATCTCACATTTTAAATCAGTTCACACTATGAGTATCGTAGCGCAAAAAATCACGTATATACATCCGGACAATCAAGTCTTATTCAAGGGGATCGACTTGACGATCAACAAGGGGCAAAAGGTAGCCTTAGTCGGGAACAACGGATCGGGAAAATCTACCTTCCTCCGTATCTTGGCTGGAACCTTGCAAGCGCAGGAAGGGGAGATTATCTATCCGACCCCACCCTATTACGTACCCCAGCATTTCGGGCAATATGATAACCTGACGGTGGCCCAGGCCCTACGTATCGACGGCAAACTAGAAGCCTTGCGGGCGATCACTGAGGGCGACGCCTCCCTCTCTAATTTCAATACGCTGGCGGATGACTGGACGATCGAGGAACGGAGCCTCGCCGCCCTGCACGCTTGGGGTTTGGAGCATATCCTCCTCTCCCAACCGATGCGCACATTAAGTGGCGGCGAGAAAACCAAGGTTTTCCTCTCCGGAATCGAGATCCACCAACCCTCGATCCTACTATTGGATGAGCCGACTAACCATCTGGATAAGCGTAGCCGGGAGAAGTTATACGATTTCATCACGTCTTGCCGTATCACCTTGTTGGTCGTCAGCCACGATCGTACCTTATTGAACCTATTAGCTTCCATAGCGGAATTATCCATCGGGGGGATCACCCTTTACGGGGGTAATTATGATTTCTACAAGGAACAAAAAGAACAGGAACAGGCTTCCATGCAAGAGAAACTGGAAGCGAAGGAGAAAGAGCTTCGCAGGGTCAGGAAAACCGCCCGTGAGGTAGCCGAGCGAAAACAAAAGCATGAATCCCGGGGAGAGAAGCAAAGCGTCCGGAAAGGAATCCCCCGGATCATGATGGGCGGATTGAAGGAGAACGCCGAGAAAAGCGCCTCCAAACTAAAAGAGGTTCACGAGGACAAGATGGAGAACCTTGCCAACGAGCTAAAGCAAATGCGCTCCTCCCTACCCGACCTTCAAGGCATGAAACTGGATTTCAGCGCATCCGGCTTACACGAAGGCAAGATATTGGTTACCGCCAAGGAGATCAATTTCGGTTACGCCGAGGCCGGCGATCTATGGCCCTCCCCGATGAGCTTCCAGATCAAGAGTGGGGAACGATGGCTGATACAAGGCGATAACGGTTCCGGCAAGACGACTTTGCTGAAGTTGATTACCGGCCAGTTACCGCCTCGTAGCGGTTCCTTGATCCGTGCGGATTTCTCCTCTATCTATATCGACCAAGAGTACTCGATCGTCCGGAACGACCGGACGGTGTACGAGCAAGCGCAAGCCTTCAACGAGCGTCATTTCCAAGAGCACGAGATCAAGACCTTGCTAAACCGTTTCCTCTTCCCGCACGACACGTGGGAGAAGAGCTGCGGGAAGCTGAGCGGAGGCGAGAAAATGAGGTTGGCATTCTGTTGCTTGATGATCAGTAACCAGACTCCGGACCTATTTATCCTAGATGAGCCGACCAATAATCTCGACATCCAAAGCATCGAGATTATCACCTCCATGGTCCGTGCGTACAGGGGCACGATCTTGCTGATCTCGCACGACGCTTATTTTATCCGGGAATTGGGTATCCACCAAATAATAACTACCTTCGCGGGTAGGTTAAAGACGAATTTATGAAGACGTTACTTGACGTGCATACCCATACGGTAGCCAGTGGGCATGCCTTTAGCACCCTGCAAGAAATGGCAGTGGCCGCCTCCGAGAAAGGATTGAAGTTACTAGGTATAACAGAGCATGCCCCCGGCATACCGGGGACATGCTCCCCGATTTACTTCCGCAACCTACATGTGGTTCCCCGCCGGATATACGGTGTCGAGTTATTGCTCGGAGCGGAATTGAACATCATCGACTATAAGGGTACGATCGATATGGGCGAGGAGTACTTCCCGATGCTGGATATCCGGATAGCAGGCATCCACTCGCTTTGCTACAAACCGGGAACGGTCGAGCAGAATACGGAGGCGATGATCGGGGCGATCCGCAACCCGCATGTCCACATCATCAGTCACCCGGGAGACGGTACGGCAGAGGTGGATTTCGAGCCTATCGTATTAGCGTCCAAAGAGCATCACACGTTGCTGGAGATCAACAACAGCTCTCTCAACCCGGTCCGCAAGAAACTCACCGCCAGAGATAATAACCTCACGATCTTGCGCCTATGCAAGAAATACGAGGTTCCTGTGATTTTAGGTAGCGATGCGCATATATCTTTCGATATAGCCCGGTACGATCATATCTACGAGTTATTGCAAGAGACACGATTTCCGGAGGAATTGATATTGAACGACAAGGTAGAGGCGTTCAAGAAGTTCATAGGGAGATAAGCGGTGCCTTACCTCCGGGCAGATACATTCCTGTAGCCGGGCAGATACACGTACGTACCCGCCCGGGTGCATCTTTACTTACAATGTTCCTTTATTAATTTGTCCACGACAGGATCACCCAACTCCTTCGCCTTGTTGAAAGCCTCGCACGCTTCCGCCTTCTTACCCTGACGGACGTAGCAGATGCCTCGCAAACGATAGCAAGAGGCGAAATCCGGAGCGATCCGCAAGGCATTCTCTAAGCTCCTCAACGCCTGATCATAGTTTTCCATACGAATATATACGGACGCTTCCTCCGCCGGATAAGTCGGGTCGCCCGGATTCAAGCGGATCGCGGATTGGATATCAGCCAAGGCGCCGGGGAAATCGTTCATGCGGAACTTCGCTTGCTCGCGGTAATAGAAGAAGCGGTCGCCGACCTGTCCTTTCAAGAGATCGTAGTATAAATCATAATCGTCCACGGCCTCCTTGTATTGCATCAGTTTCAAGCGGAGATCCACCCGTTCCAAGATATAGGGAGCGGCCTCGTTCGTTGGCGGGTTCCCGCATTTGGCGATGGCGCTATCCAGCAAGGCGATGATATCCCCGAAGTTAGCGCCCCGGATATTCGCCTTCGCCTTCGCCGCCCAATACCAAGAGGTAGAGGAAGCCATATCGCTATCGTTCACCTTCATATAATCAGCGAACGCCTGCTCGAAATCTCCTTTATAAAAATGGATGTCCCCTTCCAATTGGCGATAGACCGGCAAGTCCTCCTCCCCGATCGCCTTTTGTATCGCCTCGGTAGCGGCATCGACGGTCCACTGCTCCTTATTCAAGGTCGTATCCGCGGCGGCCACGCCGTAGATCAGCTTGGCTCGGTTGAACCAGATATCCCCTTTCCGCTCGCTGAAGCGGGAAGCCGTGTTTATATCTTCCAACGCCTTATCCAGATAAGCCCCCTGCTCGGCCTCCGTAGGAGCCAGATCCGCACGGTGGTAAGCGTAATGATTGGCACGGTTCAAATACCCGTCGGGAGAATCCGGGAAAGTGGCGATGAAATCATTCAAGGTAGCCAGATACGTCTTTGGGTCTTGCGAGCTTGCCATCAGATATAAGGAAACCTGCGCTTGGCTCGCGTCCGACGGCCACGCCTTCCGGATACCAATCCGGCTATAGGTGGAATTAAAGGCGTCCGCCGACTGGATCGTCAGGCTATTCGCGTATCCCGCCGAGACCACATAGGAATCTTCTTTCTTCCCCGACGCATCTTCCTGCGCCAAGCCGAACACCTCGCCGTCCGCCGTCAATACAGGAGCGTTTACCTGCCCGCTCTCCAGCGCCATCGACAATTTATAATAGCTGAACGGCTCCTTCAACTTACTGACCTCCGAGACCGGTCCTTCCCCGAACTTCGTGATCTTACCGGTCGAGTAAGGCATCAGATAAGCGATAACTCCTTGCGAGATCGGCTCACGGGCGATCGGCAAGAACACAGCTTTCTTCGGAACCTCTACCTTGAACTTGATCACATCATATAATTCATCAGCCCCCAAGATGCGGCTTACCGGATATTCTTTTCCGTCGGCGTCGGTCACGGTCGCCCTCGCCGCATCCTTAAACAAGGAATAGCCGGACAACGCCTCACCGGTCTCGGTTATGAAAAATCCCGTACCGGACGCTTTCTTCTGGTTATCTTTTCCATAGGTAGTGACAGTAACCACCGCCTTTCGTTGCTTATCCATCCATTTGGGCGCTTTCTTTTGCGCCGCCACCCAAAATACTTGGCAACAAATCGTAATCAACAGAACAATTCTTCTCATTTCGTTTTCATGTTATCAGAATATACGTCGCAAATGTAAATATTTATACCGGATAGGCGAACAAATTAGGGAATTAATCTATTATGAGTATATTTGCGGAAACACTTATAAAAAACCGCGAGATTATGAGACTAAAATCATGTATGCTTATGTGTAGTTTATTCATGGCGAGCTTAGCCTCCGCTAGTAACTTCGCCTCGGATTCTTTCAAGACCAAGAGCGGAAAAGAACTGACCATCACGTTCATCAAGCACGGCAGCCTGATGCTTACGTACGACAATCATTCGATACAGGTAGATCCTGTCTCCGAATACGCCGATTATACGACTTTCCCGAAAGCCGATATCATCTTGATCACCCACGAGCATGGCGATCATCTGGACCCGAAAGCGATACAAGCTGTCGAGAAAAGCGATACGGAAATCATCGCCAACGAGAACAGCCAAAAGAAGCTGGGAAAAGGGAAGGTACTGAAAAACGGCCCCGCCTATAACACCACACCCGGACGGGATAAATATCACCCCCGCCACCGGGATAATGGCTATATCCTCACGTTCGACGGACTAAGAGTCTATATAGCCGGCGATACAGAAGACATCCCGGAGATGAAAGACCTGAAAGACATCGATATCGCTTTCCTTCCCGTCAACCAGCCTTATACCATGACCGTCCCGCAAGCGGCGAAAGCGGCCAAGATGTTCTCGCCTAAAATCCTATACCCTTACCATTACGGGGATACGAAGATCGGCGAGTTGAAAGATGCCTTGAAAGGTAGCGGCATCGACGTGAGGATACGGGAGCTACAATGACGACAAGGCACGGCTCGCCTTTAAGATATTCCGCCGGTACACCCAGCAAGCCAAGAGGAAATAAACGACGCATTGCACCCACAACGTCACGTACTCCACACCGACTTGCTCAATCGACGCTCCCATCGAGTTGAGCTGTACATAGGCCAGCGTAGCGGGAGCCGCCGGAATGATATAATGGGCCATTTGCCAATACCAAGGCATCAATTCCAAGGGATAAGAGACTCCGGAAAGAAAGATCAAGCCTACCGAGAAGAAGGCGATCATCAATAACGGAGCCTCCGAGTCCGTAAAGAAATAAGAGGCGGCCAGCCCAAAGAAGCTGGTAGCCAGCAAGAAGGGTATCAGCAGGATCAAGGTGTTCAGATAATTACCGATATCCGGCAGGCCAAACAATAGCGGTATCAAGCCCAACAAGAACAAAGCGAAAATCGTATACAATACGCAATACACAAAGGTCTTGCTGATTATCACCCTAGCGATCCGGCCAAAGGATAATCCCTCGGAAGCGAAACGAACGATGGTACCCGAATCCCGCTCTTCCCCGCTTATCATACCGATCACCATCAACAAGGTCTGGAACATAATGACGATCAATACCGCCGGGATCAAATAGGTTCCATATCCTTCCGTAAAATTATACAACGCCGTCCCGACCACTGATATGGGTTGCGCCGAAACGATCTTGGAAGCGTCTTGCTGGGGCAAGAACACCAACATCTCCGGACGATACCGATCGTTCAACGCCAACATGGCACCGCTGGACGCCTCCTGCATCGCCATATAATATAGGAAGGCGCTTGTCGTCTGGTACATGATAAACAGGGATTCATTCCCTCGTGCCACCCGGGTCTCGAAATCAGAGGGAAGATACAAGATACCTACGGCATCCCCCTCCTTCATCCACTCCTGCGCCTCGGCGTAATCTAAACCATCGGCGATTACCGAGACTTGCGGAGTGGCGTTCAGTAAACGGATGTACTCCCGGCTCAAGTCGGTCTTTGAGTCATCGACGACTACCACCGGGGCGTTACGCACCAGATCCGGGGCATACATATAATTATACAGCAGGCCATAGAGAAATATACCTCCTACCAAGACGAGCAAGATAGCGTAGCTCGTGGAGATCGTCTTAAACTCGTCCTTGACCAAGGAAGCGATATCCGCCAAGGTTCCTTTCATATTATCGGATGTTCTCATATTTATGACTTAAAATAGCGGTTTTCAAATGTGGCAACAGCACCAATGCCAATAACATAAACGCAAACAACGAACTTACGTTTACCCATGTATAAGGAAATCCGTAATCGCCATACAATAAGTTCTGGTTGATCTCCACGAAATGCCGTACCGGAAACAGGTACGAGGCGTAATGTACGGGAGCGTACATGGAATCGACCGGGAAAGTAACGCCGCATAAAGTAGCCCCCAGCGAACCGACCATAGACACCACGCTAATCACGATCGCTATAGCGGGAAACAACGAGAACAGGAATACCGCCAACGCTTGCGTAGCGACCACGAACAAGATCGCCGTCAAGTTCAATGGCCAGAAACCGCAAGCGAAAGGAATATGCATGACCCCGAACATGATATAGTTAGCGAAGACGCTCATGATACAAAAGATAATCGTATAAGGGAGCAGCTTGCCCACCACCGCCACGAACATATTCATCCGTGCCGCCTCCAGCCATTCATCGCCTGTCCGGAACTTGATCTCGCTACCGATAGCGTACACCGTAACCAGCAAAATGATCACTTGGAAAAAGACAAAGAAAAAAGGATTGCTCAGATAAACGGAATAATCCAGATCCGGGTTGAACAGCGGGTGGCTACTGGATCGTACCGGTAATAGGAAGGTGGTTATCTGATTCTCCCCCACCCCCATCGCCGTAGCTTGCACAACCACCGGGGCGAGCGAAAGCGTACGCAGCAGGGTCTCGAAGGCCCCACGTACCTCACCGCCCACGCTCAACAAGGCATAGTGGTAATAATACGATAAAGTAGCGTCACGCCCCGCCGTGGCATCCGCCTCAAACTGATTGGGGATCACTAAATAACCGTAGATTTCTTTTGCTTGGGTAGCATGGCGAGCGGTCTCTTGGTCCGTATAATGCCGGGTTACCCGGAAAGTCGGTACCGCCTCTACCTGCCGGATGATCTCCCGAGACATGGAGGTGTTGTCTTGGTCCACTACCGCTATCGGTATATTCTCCATCTGCCCGCTTCCGAAAATCGTAGACATGAAGAATATACAGAACAAAGGCAACACGATACACACCCCGAAATATAATCTCCGGGAAACCATGCGATCCAGTTCCCGACGTAAAACCATATAGAAAGGACTCTTCTTTAGCATAGCGACAATAAATTATTGAGTTGTAGAGACGGAGCGTGCTTCGTCTCTACAACTGGATAGTATCAAGGGAGTTGATAGAGTACGGACATACCGGGACGCAATCCCTCCACCTTCTCCACCGGCAAGGCATGTATCTCGAAGGTACGCAAGTCATAGCTACCTGTCTGCTTGGTAGACTTCCAAGTAGCGAAACTGCCCAACGGACTGATATAATTGATCTTGAACTCAATATCCTTCTGATCGATCGCCGGTACATCGGCGACAAACGTTCCTCCCATCTTAAATAAAGGCAAACGATCCTCACGTACGTTCAATACCACATGCACGTCATCTAATACGACTAAGTTCATGATTGGCATCCCGGCCCCAACCAACTCTCCCCGTTTCGGGAAAATAGCGGAGATTTGTCCGGATTCCGGAGCCGTCAACCGAGCGTCCTGTAAGAGAGCCGCCACCTCCTCCACGGTTCCTTGCGCCGCCGTCACCAACGAGCGGGCGCTCTCCTTATCTTGTATCTGCGCCCCGTCTACCGCCATTTGATATTGGCTATAAGCGGCACGTTCGGCGGCCTCAGCCGCTTTATACATGGCCTCCACCTCATCTTTACGCTGTGAGGTTACCACGCTATCTTTATACAAGGCATTGACCCGATCATAGGTAATCTTCGCCAATTGTAAATCCGATTTGGATTTATTCCACAATTGTTGCAAGGAAGCGATGATTTGCTTTCGTGTACCCTCATCCACTTTCTGGTGCTGATACTTCGCAATGTTCTCCATGGCGTTCACCTGTTGATATTTAGCCAACGCCTCCGGACTATTGATGACGACCAAGGTATCGCCTTGGCGTACATTCTGTCCCTCTTTTACCAGAAAGGTATCGATACGCCCCGGTAACTTGCCGGAGATACGTATTTCCGTTGCCTCGATCTGCCCTTGCAAGATCACCGGCTTCTTTTTCAACAAGATCATCCCGATCAACGAGACAACTATAACAATCGCCAAGACTGCGACGAAGGCCACACTCAAATATCTCTTAGTTTTATCCATAACTCCTAAATTTTCAATTTTCAATTCTCAATTTTCAATTCCCCAAAAGCTCCTCGGTCTTTCCCTCCATCTTGTATTGGTGGAACTGCTCCGGCGTACCGCAGACAGACAGCAGATTAATCAAGGCTACATCATACTGATAATAAGCCAAAAGAAAAGCGGTCTTCACCTTCGCCAGCATAACCTCGGCATCGACTACCTCCGTAGAAGTAGCCATTCCCTCTTGGAAAGATTTCTTCCGCACCCGGACCAGTTCCCGGCTCATCTCGATCGTCGTATCCAAAGCCTTTACGTTATCCAAGGCATTTTGTAGCTGGCTGTAGAATTTATCGATACCGACCTCCAGATCCGTAATCGCCTTCTCCTTACCCAAACGAAGCGACTGACTAGCGATCTTTGCCTGCCGGATGGTTTTCTCCCGGTTCAAGCCATCAAAAATATTCCACGTAAAACCAACTCCCACCATAGTACGAGGCAACAAATATTTATCCAGTCCATCAGCGTACAAAGTCTGTTTGCCGAATAAAGCGATATTCGGGACATAAGCGGACCGGCCGATCTTTAGTTGATTATCGGCTACAACCTGCTGCAATTTCAATTGATTGACTATATAATTATTCATCGGAACCAGATCCTTGAAGTATTGAGCCGGAGGAAGCGCCTCATTAATGAATAAAGGAGTCGTGGTACGTACGTCACTCCCCTCCTCCATATTAATCAAGCTTTTAAACGCCTGTTGAGCGACCGCTAAATCCTTACGGGCCGATTCCAGTTCTCGTTTCGCCTCGTCCATACTTACCTGAGCGAACAGACGCTCGGCCCGATTGATCATCCCGTTTTGTTCTAATTTAAGGGCTTGGTCATAATGGGTTTTCAAAGAATTATACACTTCCGTTTTTACGTCCACCACACTTTGTCCCAGACGAAGCCCGAAATAAGCCTCGATCAATAAGGTTTGTTGGTTGGCATCCACTTGATTCCTATTCACCTCCGCTATAGAGACCATCGTCTTTCCGATCTTGTTCGCATAGATACGTTTTCCTCCCGTGAAAACAGGCCACGTCACCGTAGCGTCTATAGAAGTGATGTTTTGGGAGATCAGCGGAAGCGAGAAAGTACCTTGCCCGATCTTATCCAATACCGACATGATCAGCTCATTATCCGGGATATAATTATGGACAAACTCCTTCGCCGGTTCCGTATATTTACTCAGCGACTGCCGTACCTCTATCGGATTCGACATATGTACGAAAGCACCCGCGGCGTTCACCGATGGATACCAAAAAGCGTTTAGCTTTTGATGCTCATTCCGAGCCCATTCCACTTCTTTCCCTGCTATTTTCAAGCTTTTATTTTCCTTATGAAGCAGGTCGAGAGATTGTTCCAAGCTTAAATCCACATCGTTCCCTTGGCTCCATGAAGCACATGGAAGAAGATACAGCAAAAGAATACTGTAAGATACTATATTACTCACCATAAACTCATTTAGTAATTGACGTTCAGTTGGAGTAATAACAGCGAAAAAGGGAGGATTGTTTTTACTTCTTTTTCAAGTTGGGAAGGACCCAAGTAACCAGTCCTAAAGGAGGCATGAAGCCACATACGTTGTAGACAGCCTCTATTCCATAATGATCCGCCATATTTCCTAATACGGCCGAGGCTATACCTGCCACACCGAAAGCAAATCCAAAGAAAAGTCCCGAGATAAGACCTAATTTATAAGGAAGCAACTCTTGCGCATACAACAAAATAGCCGGGAACGCCGATGATAAGACCAACCCCACGCAAAAACTAAGCACGATCGTCCAAACGAATCCCACATGCGGCATCAACAAGCTAAATGGGGCTGCCCCTAGAATCGAACCCCAAATCACATATTTCCGTCCTATCTTATCACCGATAGGACCACCCGCCAAGGTTCCTATGGCCGTAGCGATCAGGAAGACGAACAAACAGATCTGCGAAGTCTGTACACTCACCCCGAATTTATGGATCAAGTAAAAGGTATAGTAGCTATTCAAACTAGCCATATAGATATATTTAGAGAAAATCAAGGTCAGCAATATCGAGATCGAAAAGACTGTTTTTCCCAAAGAAAGAGGCATCTCCACATGCGTCTCACCCGACTTCTTCTGCCATTTCACCCGACTCAAATACGCCTTATACCAACGGCAGATAGGAATCATCACCAAAATAGCGACGAATGCTAGTATAGAAAACAAAGCGATATGAGTCCGTCCATAAGGCGCCACCAATAGAGCAACCAGTAGCGGACCTAACGATCCGCCCAAATTACCACCCACTTGAAAAAGCGATTGCGCCAATCCCCTACGCCCTCCCGACGCTAGCGAGGTGATCCGGGACGCTTCCGGATGCAAAACCGAAGACCCGATACCTATCAAGAATACGGAGATCAAGACCCAATGGAGCGTAGAGGAAAAAGCGAGATTCAACAAGCCGACCAACGTAAAACTCATACCAATAGGTAACGACCAAGCCACGGGACGCTTATCAAAAACCAAACCGGTTATAGGCTGGAAAACAGAAGCGGATAATTGATAAACAAGCGTAATCAACCCGATTTGGGCGAAGCTCAACGCTAAATCATCCTTGAAAAGTGGATAAACCGCCGAGATAACGGATTGCAACGAATCATTCAAACAATGCGTAACGCTTAACGCCACCAATACCCGGAATGCTGTTTTATTTACCGGCTGTTGTTTAGAAACCTGCTCCATAACTATCTATATTTCTATTTCACCTCGTGCTCATTAACATTTCAAAAACCGCACAAAAAGTTAGCTAATTTCTAGAAAAACAAACCCTAAGAGCCTATTTTAACTATAGTTAATACAACTATTCTTTCGGTTCTTTTCATTTCTTTATGTTAATCGCCTTAATCTTAATACCTATGAGCCTTGTTTTCTCAGTGATACTTCAGAGCTGTATCCCGGAATGAGCATATATCTTATAACTCACTCCCAAAACAAACGCCAAAATCCCTTATCTGCCATCATTCCGACCCGAAGTTAAAGATCGAGATCATTAACGGGAACAGCCTCTGAAGTTTTTTATATTTATTCCTCTTCTTCTCCCTCGTTCGCCGAATGTAAGATAAAAGTAGTAGCGCCAATCGTTACGATCGTACCTTCCCCGATACGTACTTGTTCTTTTTTACCAACCAACACATTTTTCACAAAAGTCCCGGTCAAGCTAGGAAAGTCACGCACCATATAAACGAACTTGCCATTAGCGTCTTTCTTTACATTAATCACACAATGCTTACGCCCCATACTTGGATCGCTCGTGATAATAGGGACATCTACACCTTCCGTATCCTTATTACGGCGACCAATCACATTATCTCCTATCACTAATGGTAGATCTTGCTTAAAAGCAAAACCATTCTCGATAATGGTAATATAACCACAAGAGAA
>OGMP01002117.1_pt1 | contig 13198 bp, 11 predicted proteins | sample 1573261 | NCBI WGS metagenome assembly OGMP01 (sample SAMEA2581878, study PRJEB24529) | metagenome | biome: Human gut stool | place: China | collected 2011 | reverse complement strand
CTTTCATATCTGTAGTTCCTCTTCCGAATAATTTTCCATCGTGAACTTCTCCACCAAATGGTTTTTCAGTCCATTTTTCTTCATCTACTGGAACTGTATCAATATGTCCATCCATTAATACTTTTGGTCCTTCATATTTTCCTTTGATTGATCCAATTACGTTTCCATATTTGTCTATATGAACTGTATCATATCCTACTTCTTTCATTACTTTTTCAATATATTCTACTACTTCTTTTTCTTCTCCAGAATAGCTTCTTCTTTGAATTAAATTGCTAAGTGTTTCTATTAATTGTTGTTTTCTTGCTTCAGTTAACATTTTATCCTCCATTTTTTTCAATAATATTTTTATATTAACTACAAACTACTTTATAAATTATTTATTTGGATGAGATCCATTCCATACTACGTTTTTATAACCTTCTACGTCAGTATCTCCCTCTGTACTGATACATAAAATTCTTGAATTTTCATCAATTTTTAATGCTTTCATTAATTCTGCATACTCTTCTTTTTTCTCAGATAATACTGTGAATAATCCAAGTCCTACTGCTCCTGATTCTCCAGAAATTACTCTTTGGTCATTTCCTAAAGGTGAAGATAATACTCTCATTCCTCTTGCTGCTATAGAGTCATCACATGATACAGAAAAATCTGCATTGTCTCTTAAAATTTTCCAGCTGATTGTATTAGGCTCTCCACAAGCAAGTCCTGCCATTATTGTTGTTAAATCTCCAGTTACATTATGAGGTTTTCCATCATTAGCTTCCATTGATTTATAAATACAGTTTGCTCCGTGTGGTTCACAGATTATTGTTATAGGTCTGTCATCTCCATATAAGTGTGCTAAATATCCTTGAACTGCTCCAGCAAATGAACCTACTCCTGCTTGTAAGAATACGTGTGTTGGTTTTTCTTCTTTTGCAGCCTCTAATTGCTCAACTATCTCATTGATAATTGTAGAGTATCCTTGCATTATCCATAAAGGAATTTCTTCATATCCATCCCACGCAGTATCTTGTACCATTATCCAACCGTGCTCTTCTGCACCTTTATTTGCTAATCTTACTGCATCATCATAGTTTAAATCAGTGATTGATACATCTGCTCCCTCTCTAGCTATTGCATCAAATCTCATTTTAGCAGATCCTTTTGGCATATATACTACTGATTTTTGTCTTAATTTGTTAGCTACCCAAGCTACTCCTCTTCCGTGGTTACCATCAGTTGCTGTAACAAATGTTACATCTCCTAATTGTTTTTTTACTTCATCAGATATAAGTACATTAAATGGTAACTCGCTCATATCTCTTCCTAATTTTTGGCTTAGGTATTTTCCTATTGCATATGAACCTCCAAGTACTTTGAATGCATTTAATCCAAATCTTTTCGATTCATCTTTTAACCATAATTTTTGTACTCCATAATATTTTGCTAAATCATCTAATTCTACTAATGGAGTTGCTTTATATCCAGGAAGACTTTTATGGAAATCATAAACTTCCTTCATCTCTTTCTCTTCAAATCCTACTAATTTTTCTTTTGTATAATTTACATCTCTACTTTTAGTATTGTGTACCCATTTTAATAATTCCACTATTTTTCCTCCTTAGTTTCTTTTATTTTTATTTACACTACTTTATATAGCAATTTTTATGCCAAGTATAAAAAATTTTTTTTTGTTCATTATTTGATTTTTATGTTTTTTTTATAGTTATTTCTTAGTTATTATTTAAGTTACTATATCAAAACGAGAATTTTTTATTATAATGATAAATAAAAAGAGTTTTGTGCTATACAAAACTCTTACTTTGCCATTTTTTACTTTTCCATCTTATTAACATAGCCACTCCTCTACACCATTCATCCGCTGCATTAGCTATCCAAATTCCTACAAGTCCCCATCCCAATTTTAATCCTAAAATATATGAAAAAGGTACTGCTACTATAAAAATAAATATTATTCCCATAAACATTGGAAACTTTATATCCCCAGCAGCATGTAACGAGTTGATAATAACAATATTAAAAACTCTTCCTACCTCTAACAGTATCATCAATGGAAAAACTTTAAGAGAAGCATCTAAAATATCAATATTATTTGTAAACATATTCATTATTGGTCCTCTTAGTAAAACTACTCCTGAAGTAACTACAATTGCTAATATTACTGATAATCTTAAGCTTTTGAAACATTTATCATAAGCCTCTTCTGATTCTTTTGCTCCTACTAATTGTCCTACTTGTATAGCTGTAGCTTGACCCAAAGCTATTGAAAAAGTCATTACAAAACTTGCTACTAACATTAGATAAGTACGTGATGCTATCATCACTGTTCCCATAGTATTTACCATTGCCATTATCATAAGTTGTCCTACATTCCAAGCTAAATTTTCTCCAGCTGTTGGTATTCCAATAGATAAAATATTTTTTATTACGTGGAATGGAAAAGGTTTTAAAAATTTTCTTCTAAATTTAAAGTTACAATAGTGGCTCATAACTAAAAATCCTACTACACACCCTATTGCTCTTGAAACAACTGTAGATATTCCAACTCCAGTTGGTCCTAATATAGGCATTCCAAACCAACCAAAAATAAATACTCCATTACCAAATATATTTAATAGATTAACTCCAATATTTACAAACAACATCTGCTTTGGATTTCCATGACTCTTCATAACAGCTCCACAAGTCAATGTAACAGCCTGAAATACACAAAGTCCTCCTACCAGTTGAAAGTATAATTTCCCTATTCCTATTAATTCAGAAGGTATTTTTTCTAATATAAATCTCCAAAATATAAAATATACACTTCCTAATAAAATTCCCAATAAAAGATTTACTATTAAAGAAACTGTTATTACCTCTTGAACTCTCTTTTTATTTCTAGCTCCTATAAACTGTGCACACAATATACTTGTCGCTAAGTTGATAAATCCAAAAATAACATTCTGAATATTTAAAACCTGACTTATCCCTCCAACTGCTCCAACTGCTTTATCGCTATAATGCCCTAGCATAATAGTATCAATATTTCCTACTATTGTAATCAAAAGTAACTCAAAAAATATTGGAATTGTTAAAGAAACTAGCGATTTTACCTTTATACTACTCATTTTTCCTCCCCTGTTAACCTCATTTCACATCTTCTTATTTTATAATTTTTTTTATAAAAAATCTAGTAAATCTTTCATATTTATTTTTAATAATTGTAATATAAAAAATTATTGAACATAGGTATTTTTCATTAAATATGCTATAATATAAATGTATATAAAATTTTTAATTTAAAACTTTTTTAGTATAAATTTTAGTTATTTTAGTTCGTATGGCACGGACAGAATTTTGATTATAAAAAAACAGCCCTATTAGGCTGTCATTAACAATAAAATAAATTATTGCCTCTATATATAGTAATGGATATTAACAAAAAAATGAAAAAAGCAAAAAGATTAGAGGAAGAAAAAAAGTTTAGAAGACTTACTGAAAATAAAAGAAAAAATGCAGAAAATAGAAAAGAGAGAGCGATAGAGAGAACTGAAGCACAAAGAGCTTCAGAGGTTATATTAAAAGGTTTTTCTAAAGGAATGTTAATCATTTCAATAGAAGGAAAAGAAGAGAAAAGAGCTCCTCTATTTGATAAGAAAAAAATTACTAAGAAAAATATTGAAGATGAGATAGATAATTTTGAAATAAAACTCTACGGAAGTAACTGGAAAATATCTATACTAGAGGGATATGAAGATATCAGAGAACAACTAATTTGGGAAATTTCTGAATTATTATAACTTAAGGAGGATACTATGGAAAAACATCTTTTAAAAAATGGGAAAGAACTTACTATTAGATTAGCTAAAGCTGAAGAAGCACAAGAGTTTTTAAATTATGTTAATCAATGTGGAAAAGAAACTGACTTTTTGAGCTTTGGTAAAGAGGGAATCGGTTTAAATGTAGAGGAAGAGAAAAAATACTTTGAGAGTTTTACTGATAAAAACTTTATGTTGGTTGCTTTAGTTGATAATAAGATAGTGGGAAGCTGTAGTCTTAGAACTAATGAAAGTAGAATGAGATTAAAACATATTGGAGTATTAGGTATAACTATTCTTAAAGATTACTGGGGTATCGGTATTGGAAAATCACTTATTCTATCAGCTATCGAAAAAGGAAAAAAATCGGGACTAACTAGAATAGAATTGTTGACAAGAGTAGATAATGAAAAAGCCATTTCTCTTTATAAAAAACTTGGTTTTGAAATAGAGGGACAATTAAAAAATACTGTCTATATAGATGGTAAATATTTTGATAATTATATAATGGGATTGATAATCTAATGAAACTAGAAAAAAATTTTTTCTTAGTAGATGGAGTAACTCTTGCTAAAAATCTTTTAGGAAAAGTACTTGTTAGAAAAATAGATAATAAAATTTTAAAAGCTAGAATAGTAGAAACTGAAGCCTATATGGGACCCCTAGATAAAGCAGCTCATTCTTACAAAAATAGACGTACTAATAGAACTGAACCTATGTTTCTTGAAGGTGGTCACATATATATTTATCTCATCTATGGTATGTATCATTGCTTCAATATTAGTGCTAATAAAAAAGATATTCCTGAAGCTGTTCTTATTAGAGCAGTTGAGCCTTTAGAAAATATAGAATATATGAAACAATTAAGAAATGTAAAAAAAGATGAAGATATATCTAATGGTCCAGGAAAACTTACAAAAGCATTGGCTATTGATAAAAATCTTAATACTCTTAATATAACTAAAAGTGCAGAGATTTGGTTAGAGGATGATAATTATATTATCACTAATATAATTGAAACTAAAAGAATAGGAATAGATTATGCTGAAGAGTATAAAGATAAACTTTGGCGTTTTTATATTTCAGAAAACAGATATGTATCTGTAAAAATAAATTTCAATTTATTAAATTTATAAAAATAATATATTTTTATTACTATGAATTCCTTCCTTAATATAGTATAATATTTTTATACTAATTTTTAGGGAGGAATTATTTATGAAAAAAAGATTATTTGGTTCATTTTTAACATTGATGACTTTAGTCTCATCAATAGCCCTTGCTGAAGGAAAGGATACACTTATCATAGCTCAAGCTGCTGAAGCTAAAACTATGGACCCTGTTGCATCTAATGATGTTCCTTCACATAGAGTTTTTCTTAATATTTATGACACTCTTATTCAAAGAGATAAAGATGGAAAATTAGTTCCTGCTCTTGCAGATTCTTGGGAACAAGTAGATCCTCTTACATTAAAAGTAAATCTAAAAAAGGGAATTAAATTTCATAATGGAAACGATTTTAAAGCTAATGATGTAATTTTTTCATTAACTAGAGCTAAAGAAGCTCCAGCACTTATGAGTTTGTATCTTGGAGATCAGGAGATAGAATTACTTTAAAAGCTAATCCAAATTACTTTGGAGGAAAACCTTTAACTGAAAATGTAATTTTTAGAGTTATTACAGAAGGAACAAATAGAACAATAGCTCTAGAAACAAAAGAAGTTGATATTGCTTATGAAATTGACCCTATCGATTTACAATTTGTAAAAGGTAATTCAAATTTAGTTCTTATGGAACAACCTGCTATCAATATCAACTATTTAGGATTTAATACAAAGAAAGCTCCTTTTGATAAAGAAGAAGTAAGACAAGCTATTGCTTATGCTATTGATGTTCCTAGTATTATACAAGCTGTATTTTTAGGTTCAGCTACTTCTTCAAATTCTCCAGTAGCTCCTGGAGTACCTGGATATAATCCAAATGCTAAAGAGTATAAACAAAACATTGAAAAAGCTAAGGAGTTATTATCCAAAGCTGGTTTCCCTAATGGTTTTAAAGCTAAAATATCTTTGAATGATACTGGAGTTAGAAAAAATATTGCTGTTATTCTTCAAGATCAATTAAAACAAATTGGAATAGATTTAGAAGTTGAAATTATTGAATGGGGAAGCTTGCAAGAGGAGAGCAAGATATGTTCTTATTAGGTTGGTCATCTTCTCCTGATTGTGACTCTGCTCTATATGCATTATTCCATTCTAAACATCATGGAAGTGGAGGAAATAGAACTTACTATACTAACCCTAGAGTAGATGAATTATTAGACTTAGCTAGAGCAAGTACAAACCAAGATGAAAGAAATAAATATTACGGAGAAATTCAAGATATTATTCAAGAAGAACTACCTATGTTTGTCCTTGTAAATCCATTTGATAATGCTGGAATGCAAAACAATATTAAAGGTTTCTATCTTGATCTTGAAAGCGAACATCGTTTATTAAATGTTAGTAAAGAATAATAATTAAATAATATAAAAATATTTTAAGTTTAATTTATAAGGCTGTTGCAATTTAATAAGTTGCAACAGCCTCTTTATTATATAATAATTACTCTTTAAAAAATGTATTAAATAATAAAAATAAAAGAGTTTAACTTTTTATAGCTAAACTCTTTTTCATTAAATATCTCAATTATTTATTTTCTTTTTTTATAGATTTCATAAAAGCTATTGCACAAATTGCTGCTAATATTATTCCTGCTATATTTCCAACTAACTCAACTGTATTTGTAGGAACTCCTTTAAAGAATCTTACAAATCCTTCTGGAGCTATTATAATATATGAAGTAACTACTACTGTCATATATATTGCTGGAATAAGAGCAATCTTATAATTTTTACCTTGATTACTTAAATATTTAGCTGCAGCCCAAAGTGCTATTGTAGCTAATGTTTGGTTAGACCAACTGAAATATCTCCATAAAATATTAAAATCTATAAAACATAATGCAATACCTATTACAAATAAAGGAATAGCAACAACGAATCTATTTACGATAGGTCCTTGTTTATATCCTATAGCATCTGCTATTGTAAGTCTTGCACTTCTAAAAGCAGTATCTCCTGAAGTTATTGGACATGCTACAACTCCTAATATTGCTAAAGCTCCTCCAACTTTTCCTAATACACTACTTGAAATTCTATTTACAACAACTGCTGCTCCTCCTTGTCCAAGAGCTTCTCCTAATCCTTCAGTTCCACCAAAGAATGACATTGCAGCTGCAGCCCAAATAAGAGCAACTATACCTTCTGCAATCATAGCCCCATAGAAAACTCTTCTACCTTGTTTTTCATTTCCAAGGCATCTTGCCATCATTGGAGATTGAGTTGCATGGAAACCACTTATTGCTCCACAAGCTATAGAAATACATAGATATGGGAATACTGAAACACCTTTTGGATGATAATTTTGTAAAGCTATCTCTGGAATCTCATATCCTTGAACTACTATTCCAACTCCTATACCAACAGCCATTATTAATAGACATATACCAAATACTGGATATATTCTACCTATTACTTTATCTATTGGAAGAACAGTAGCTATTAAATAGTAAATAATTATTATTCCTACAAAAGCTATAGTTGGTACAGATTTGATTAAATCATGCAAAATTGCAGCTGGACTTGTTACAAATACAACCCCTACTAAAACTAATAATACTACAGAAAAAACTCTCATCAATTTTTTTGCTTTATCACCAAGGTTTTCTCCTACTAACTCTGCAACACTAGCTCCATCTCTTCTAAGAGACATCATACCAATTAAATAGTCATGCACTGCTCCTGCAAAAATACAACCAAACACTATCCAAACAAATGCTGCTGGTCCCCACATTGCTCCTGCAACTGCTCCAAATATAGGTCCTGTTCCTGCTATATTTAAGAATTGAATTAAGAAAGTTTTCTTTTCACTCATCTCAATATAGTCTACTCCATCTTCCAATCTTTTAGCTGGTGTAAGAGCATTTTCATCTGGTCCAAAAATTCTTTCTACAATTTTTCCATAAATAAAATAACCTACTACTAAGGCAATAATTGAAACAATAAAACTAATCATAAACCTGTCCTCCTGTTATATTTTTTTACATTTTGAATGTATTTTACTTCTTAATAATTATTTTACTCTATTTTATCTTTTTTTATTGATTTTTATACTAAATTGCATTTTTTTATACTTAAAATGCAAAATATCAACCTTAATTTGCTTTTTAAATAAATTTATTTATGATATAATCTTTCTAATAGGGGTGATTTGAGTGTTTGAATTAACAAGTAGACTTTTGAATAATCTTGGATACATTATTGCTTTAGCTTTTTTCTTTACTAAATTTAAAAGAGCTAAGAATATTTTTACTAAGAAAGAATATACTAAAACTGATATTATATTACTTTCAATATTTTTCTCATTTCTTTCAATTATAGGAACATATACTGGTATTTATTATCGAGGTGCTATTGTTAATACTAGAAATATAGGTGTTGCTGTAGCTGGAATAATAGGTGGTCCTCAAGTAGGAATAATAACAGGAATGGTAGCTGGGATACTATTGCTTGTGGTATTTCATCTATTTTAGGGGGATTTATTACTTCTGTCTTTTTTAAAAAAACCAATGAAAAAAATTGCTATATATATGGTTTTATTAGTGGCTTTTTAATTGAAAACCTCAGTATGCTATTGATACTTCTCACTGGTTTTTTCCTTTATGACTTTGTAATAGCTATAGATATTGTAAAAAATATTTATTTACCTATGATTTTAGCTAATGCCTTAGGAGTATCTATTGTTATTATCATAATAGAAGATTTAATTTCTGAAAAAGAGATTATGGCTGGTAAACAGGCTAAACTTGCTTTAGAAATTGCAAACAAATCTCTTCCTTATATAAGGAAAGGTAATAGTTTAGACGAAGTTTGTAAAATAATACTTGAATCTTTAGAAGCAAAAGTTGTTGTTATCACTGATGATAAAAATATTATAGCTAGCCATCTTATTTCTGATGAATATATTTTAAATCATAGTGAAATTAAAAGTAGTGCCACTAAACAAGTGTTAAAAACTGGAGAGTTTTTAATACTTGGAAAGGAAGAAAGTGATATTATAGATTTTCAGTGTATTAGTGGTAATATTAAATCTTGTATTATACTTCCTCTTTTTCAAGAGGAGAAAAAAATCTCTGGTACTTTAAAACTATATTTTGATACTCCTAAATTTGTTACAGCTAGAAAGCAGTATTTAGCTGAAGGATTATCTATGCTTTTATCTACACAAATAGAGCTAAGTAATATAGAAAATTTTAAAGCTATGGCTAAAGAAGCAGAGTTAAAAGCTCTACAAACTCAAATAAATCCTCATTTTTTATTTAATGCTCTTCATACTATTTCCTCTTTCGTAAGAATAGAGCCAGATAGAGCAAGAGAAATAATTATAAATCTTTCTACTTACTTGAGATACAATTTAGAAAATTTTTCTAGATTACTCTCTTTAAAAGATGAATTAAGTCAAGTTGAAGCTTATATAAATATTGAAAAGGCAAGATTTGGAGATAAAATAAAAGTTATTTATAATATTCCTGAAAAATATCTGGATATACAATTACCTAGTTTAATAATTCAACCTCTTGTGGAAAATAGTATTAAACATGGTATACTAAAACGTAGAGAAGGAGGAACTATAGCTATATCAGTTTCTGAAAATAAAGCTGAATATATTATAAGTATAGAAGATGATGGAGTAGGAATAGAACAAAGTATTATAGATGGAATTGATGATAAAATAGAAAAAAATATAGGTTTAAAAAATGTTCATAATCGTTTAAAAATTCTTTATGGAAAAGGATTAAATATAAAAAAATTAGAAAGAGGAACCAAAATAACTTTCTATATAAGTAAGGAGGACAAATGTTAACTTGTGTAATAGTAGAAGACGAATTTCCTGCAAGAGAAGAACTTAAATATTTTCTTACTAAACATAAGGAAATATCCTTAGAAAAAGAATTTGAAAATCCTATCGATTCTTTAAAATATCTCCAAGAAAATAAAGTTGATGTTGTTTTTTTAGATATAAATATGCCCGAATTAGATGGAATGAGCTTAGGAAAAATTTTAACAAAGCTTAATCCAAATATTAAAATAATATTTATTACTGCATATAGAGATTATGCTGCAGAAGCTTTCGAAATAAAAGCTTTTGACTATCTTTTAAAACCATATTCAGAAAAGAGAATAACTGAAGTACTCAATAATTTAACAATGATAAAAGATAACTCTCCTACAAAAGAAGTGGAAAAAATTAATAAGGTAACTGTCTTTCTTGATGAAAAAATGGTAGTTTTATCTTTAGATGAAATATACTATATTGAAGTTTCAGAAAAAGAAAGTTTAGTCTATACTCAAAATGAAATATATACTTCTAAATTAAAAATTTCTAAATGGGAAGAAATTCTCCCTAAAAATAAATTCTATAGAACACACAGAGCTTATATTGTAAATTTAGATAAAATAAAAGAAGTAGAACCTTGGTTTAATGGAACATTCGTCTTAAAAATTCAAGATTTAAAGTTTAAAGTTCCTGTGAGTAGAAATAATATAAAAGAGTTTAAAGAGCTATTAAGTATCAAATAAATTTTAAAAGGGTGTAATTTTTCTCTCAATTTTATATTTTTTTAAAATTTTTTTCAAAAAAATATAAAGTTTTTTTGTTTTTTATGATATAATCTTTGGTGATTGTAATTTTAAAAAAAGGAGAACAAATTAATGGGAACAAAAAAACTTAACTGGCGTACTTTAGCAATGATGGGATTCACAGTAGTTTGGGGATTTGGAAATGTTGTTAATAACTATGCCAATCAAGGTCTTACAGTTGTAGTTTCATGGCTACTAATACTTACTTTTTATTTCTTACCTTATGCTTTAATGGTAGGAGAAATGGGATCTGTATTTGAAAATAAAGGTGGAGGAGTATCGAGCTGGATAGGTTCAACTTATGGTCCAATGATAGCTTATCTTGCTGGATGGACATATTGGGTAGTACATATTCCCTATCTTGCACAAAAGCCTCAAGGAGCATTAGTTGCTCTTAGTTGGGTATTTTTCCAAAATGGAGATATGATTAAAAACTTTAATCCTTTAATCTTACAGAGTATTGTACTTGCTATTTTTCTATTTTTCTTATGGTTATCTGCTAAAGGAATTAACTCACTTAAAAAAATAGGAGCTCTTGCTGGAACTTCTATGTTCTTTATGGGAATACTATATATTCTTCTAACAGTAGCAGCACCTTCTATTGTAGGTGCAACTTCTGCCACTACAGATTGGAGCTTAACTACTTTTATGCCAAAATTTGATTTTGCATATTTTACTACAATATCTATGTTAGTATTTGCTGTAGGTGGATGTGAAAAAATATCACCATATGTAAAAGAAGTTGATAATCCTAGTAAAAATTTCCCTAAAGGAATGATAATATTAGCTGCTTCTGTTGGAGTATCTGCTCTTCTTGGTTCACTTGCTATGGGAATAATGTTTAATAGTGGAAATATTCCAGCTGACCTTAAAATGAATGGACAATACTATGCTTTTAAACTTTTAGGAGAATACTATGGTTTAGGAAATCTTTTAATGATTTTATATGCTATTGCTAATACATTAGGACAAATATCTGCTCTTATGTTTTCAATAGATGCTCCACTAAAAATGCTGATTGGAGAGAGAGATAAAAACTTTATACCTCATTCTTTTACTAAAACTAATGAGTATGGTGCCCCTATTAATGGATACAAATTAACTGCTGTGTTAGTTGGTATTCTAATCATTATTCCTGCCCTTGGTATTGGAGATATGAATAATCTTTATAACTGGCTTTTAGATTTAAACTCTATAGTTATGCCACTTAGATATTTATGGGTATTCTTAGCTTATATTGGACTTAGAGGATTTATTAGAAATAAAGGACTTATGGAAAAGGCAACATTTAAATTTATTACTAGTGATAAAGTTGCTACTTTAGTTGGAGTTTGGTGCTTTGTATTTACAGCCTTTGCTTGTTTAATGGGTATTTTTCCTAAAAACGTTGAAACATTTAGTTCAGAATGGATTTTCCAAATTACTTTAAATATTTTAACACCTCTTGTACTTATAGGACTTGGATTTATTCTTCCTAGAATTGCTAAAAAACAAAATAGATAAATTTGACATTTCTCCTTATCTGGTGTATTATGTATACATAGTACATTTATAAGGAGATTTTTTATGATTATTGAAAAAAATAAATCAATGCGTGAAAAAGTATATGACACTTTGAAACAAATGATTATAGATGGAGTTATAAAACCTGGAGAAAGAATTATTGAAACTGAATATTCTAATAAGTTCCAAATTAGTAGAACTCCAATTAGGGAAGCTATTAGAATGTTAGAATTAGAAGGTTTAGTTGAAAGTCAAACTACTGGTGGTGTTATTGTTAAAACTCTTACAAGGGAAGAGATTTCAGAAATTTATAAAATTAGAATTGCACTAGAATCACTTATAATAGAAGAAATTATTAAAAAAATCAACAATCAGGATATCAAAAAATTAGAAAAAGTTTTAAAAAATACAAAAAAAGCTTTTGAAGTTAAAGATATTGAAAAAGTTTTCTCTCTATTTACAGAATTTAACCAAATATTATATGATATTGCCTCTCTTCCAAAAGTAACTGGTATGATTAATAATATCAACTTATACCTTAAAAGGTTTAGGAAGCTGTCTATTGATAATCCTTCTAGAAAAGAAGAAGCCTTTGAAGATCACGTCCAAATTTTAGAAGCAATAAAAAATAAAGAATTAAGTACCGCTATTTCTATAAATAGAATGCATTTAGAAAAATCTATGAATTTTATTCTTTCAAAATTATCTGCATAACTCAAGTATTTCAAATAAGGAAAGATTCTATTCTTTCCTTATTTATTTTTTTTATTTACTTCAAATATTTTTCCAAAAATCAAAGTCATTAAATTTAAACAAAAACTTAAAATTAAAAGATAATTTCCTATTTCCCCACCCATAATTTTAGAGATAAAAGCAAGTGTTCCACCAATTATTATAGCTAAAATTACAATTTTTTTATTAGTAGTATAACCTAAAATACCTAATAAAGTTGGTATAATAAAAGCTCCTGAATATATAGCAAAACTCTCTATAGCTTTTTGCTCTACCCCTTCTAATAACTTCACTGGCATCATTCCATTTTCAATGGAAAAGGCTGTAAGTATTTTATATATTGCCTCCTGTAGATTAACTTTTTCAGGATTAAATGTAGCTACTACACTTTTAGTTACAGGACTATATTTTAACT
>OGMP01002102.1_pt1 | contig 13292 bp, 7 predicted proteins | sample 1573261 | NCBI WGS metagenome assembly OGMP01 (sample SAMEA2581878, study PRJEB24529) | metagenome | biome: Human gut stool | place: China | collected 2011 | reverse complement strand
ATCTTCAGTACAGAAGATATGCGCATCATCCTGAGTAAAGCCACGAACACGCATCAGACCGTGCAGCGCACCTGATGGCTCGTTACGGTGGCAGCTACCGAATTCCGCCATACGCAGCGGCAGGTCGCGGTAGGATTTCAGACCCTGGTTGAAGATCTGCACGTGACCCGGGCAGTTCATCGGCTTGATACAGTATTCACGGTTCTCAGAAGAGGTGGTGAACATCGCATCTTTGTAGTTGTCCCAGTGACCTGTTTTTTCCCACAGCACGCGGTCCATCATGAACGGACCTTTCACTTCCTGATACTGGTACTCTTTCAGCTTGGAGCGTACGAAAGTTTCCAGTTCACGGAAGATAGTCCAGCCGTCGTTATGCCAGAACACCATACCCGGCGCTTCTTCCTGCATATGATACAGGTCAAGCTGCTTACCGATTTTACGGTGGTCACGCTTGGCGGCTTCTTCCAGACGCTGCAGGTAGGCATTCAGCGCTTTTTTATCTGCCCACGCGGTGCCGTAGATACGCTGCAACATTTTATTGTTGCTGTCGCCGCGCCAGTAGGCACCGGCCACCTTCATGAGCTTGAAGACCTTGAGCTTGCCCGTGCTCGGCACGTGAGGACCGCGGCACAAGTCCGTGAAGTCACCCTGGCGATAGAGCGAAATGATTTCGCCCGCGGGAATTTCGCTGATGATTTCAGCCTTGTAGTGTTCGCCGATGCTCTTAAAGTAATCAATGGCTTCGTCGCGCGGCAGCGTGTAACGCTCAAGCGGGATGTCCTTCTTCACGAGTTCCTTCATGCGCGCTTCGATCTTTTCGAGATCTTCGGGCGTAAAAGCGCGTTCGAACTTGAAGTCGTAGTAGAAGCCGTTTTCGATGGCCGGTCCGATCGTCACCTCGGCCGTCGGATACAGCTCTTTAACGGCCTGAGCCATCAGGTGCGAAGTCGAGTGGCGGATCAACTCGAGAGCTTCGGGGTCCTTTGCCGTAATGATGGCAACGTTGGCATCCGTTTCAACGACGTGAGACAGATCGACGAGCTTGTCGTCAACCTTGCCGGCGAGAGCCGCTTTGGCAAGGCCGGCACCGATGGATGCTGCAATGTCGCCCACAGAGAGCGGCCCTTCGTATTGACGAACAGAACCGTCGGGCAAAGTGATGGAAAGCATTTCTATTCCCTTTCGTTTTTAGCGTTGCGCAAATGGCTTCACGCGCGGCCGAAATAAAAAAAAGAGTGCTGACTCTGTGAGCCGCACTCTTTTCCTATTCAACACCCTCGCGCGCCCGCAGACTTACTGTTTGCAGGTCTTCGTCGTTCGTACGATCTTAGACGCGCACATTTGCTAGGTGTCTCCAAAAAATTCTGGTAGGCACAATTGGACTCGAACCAACGACCCCCACCATGTCAAGGTGATGCTCTAACCAACTGAGCTATGTGCCTGAGAGATGCGAACTATACCCGTGCTTTTTCAGGAATGCAAGTCTTTTTTCGAATTTTTCTCAACTTTTTTGCGTGTTTACGCATAAGTTATTGATTTTACTGTAAAACAATTTTTCAGACAAATTTTCTGAAAATGCGAAGAATCGGCATCTTCAACAGTTGACGCTCGTTTCTCTTTTTCGCTGACCTCGTAGTGAAAAAAAGCCGCCAAGACGAATCCCGACGGCTCTCGGAAACATCAGGCGCGGCGTACGCTCATCACGCCTTTGAGTTCACGCAATTGCGAGAGCGAACGGCGAAGATCTTCCGACGAGCGAATCTCGATCGAGATGCGCATATGCGCGTCACCCTTCACATTGACCGTGTTCAGACCCGTGATGTTCTGCTTTTCCCGCATAAACACTTCGCTCACATCTTTGAGCAACCCTTGACGGTCTCGCGCCACGATGTAGATATCGACCGGGTAGACCGCTTCGGCCTGGTTGCCCCAGCCCACTTCAATCATGCGTTCCTGATCGTTGGCTACAAGGTTCTTGACGTTGGGGCAGTCAATGCGATGAATCGTAACGCCTCGACCGCGCGTAATAAAGCCGATGATTTCGTCGGGCGGAGCCGGATGGCAGCACTTTGCGAGCTGTGTCATCAAACTGTCGATGCCGACAACAAGCACATTGGACTTGTGGCTCTTTTGCGCTTGAGAGCTTCTCACGAGCACTTCGGGTTGAGGCTCGGGTTCTTCAATTTGTGGCTGCACGGCCTGTTCGAGCGCCTTGAGGCTGAACTCTTCCTTGGCAAACGCCACGCACAAATCGTCAACCGAGTCGTAGCCCAGGCGCTTGGCGAGTTCTTCGAGCTTGACGGCCGTCTTACCCAAACGAGCAAGTTCCTTGTCGAGTCGTTCGCGACCAGCCTGCGTCTGTTCCGCAAGCTTTTGCGCGTTGAACCACTGACGCACCTTGGTGCGGGTGCGCGCGCTCACGGCAAAGCCAAGCTCGGGATTGAGCCAATCGCGCGAAGGTCCGCCCGTCTTTGCCGCCACGATTTCAACGGTTTGACCGGTCTTAATCTGCGTATTGAGCGGCACCATCTGGCCGTCAATGCGCGCACCGCGGCAACGATGACCAAGCTCGGTATGCACTTGATAGGCAAAGTCGATCGGCGTCGCACCCTTTTGGAGTTCCACCACTCGCCCCTGAGGCGTGAGCGCATAAACGTGATCGTCCTCAAGGCCGGGTTCGGCGGGGGGCGCCACATCGCTCTTCCAATCGAGCAACTGACGCAACCAGGCCACGCGCTGCTCTTCGGCTTCAGCGCCCTTGTCCTTATTGGAATTGCCGGTTTCCTTGTAGCGCCAGTGCGCGGCCACGCCAAGTTCTGCAAATTCGTGCATCGCACGAGTGCGGATCTGAATTTCCACGGGACGTCCGTTGGGATCGGTCACCACGGTATGAAGCGACTGATACCCGTTGGGCTTGGGATTGGCGATGTAGTCGTCGTACTCCTTGGAAAGCACGGTGAAGTTTTCGTGCACCAACGACAGCACTTCGTAGCAGTGCTCCACCGTATCAACAATGATGCGCACCGCACGAATGTCAAAGAGCTGATCGAAGCGCAGATGCTTGCGGACCATCTTTTTGTAGATGGAATAGATGTGCTTCGGGCGACCGCTTACTTCGGCTTCGATACCGTTGGCCTTCAGCAGCATCTGAATGCGCTCGACGCAACCGCGCATAAAGGCTAAGCGCTGCTCGCGTGTTTCATCGAGCTCTTTGGAAATCTCATTGTAGGTTTCAGGCTCCGTGAAGCGCAAAGAGAGATCCTCGAGCTCCCACTTCATCTGCCAGATACCCAAACGATTGGCCAGAGGCGAATACAAGGCCAGCGTTTCACGACCGTATTCGTCTGCCCCCGGTGCACGCGACTGCGCAAACCAGCGCAGCGTCTGCAGACGGCTTGCCAGACGCAAAACCACCACGCGCAAATCGTGGCACATGGCCAAAAGCATGCGACGAAGTGCTTCAGATTGATAGACAGCACCGCTCTCGCGGTTGTCGGAACGAGCGCGCTGACTGACGTGCATCAGCTGCTCGAGATCTCGCACAAGCTGCAAAACGTTCTTGCCGAACGTCTTTTCGATCCAACGATCCGCATCGTGGATGCAGTCCGTGACGGAAAAGAGGTAGGCCGCAACGATCAATTCGTCGTCGTTACGGACGCCTTTCAGAATTTCAGCCATGCCATCGGCATGGGCCAGTCGGGGTTCTCCGGTGTAAAGCTTTTGATCCAGATAAAGCGGTTCGACCAAGCTGCGGGCCAACTTCCAGTCCACCGGAGCCGCTTCCCCGTCTGCCTCGGGGGTCTTGACCTCGATGTCTTCTTTGTGCTGCATGTTTCTCTCTTCTTTTCGTTTTGCATGCTCACGGCCTGCGGTGGCATGCAACTGTCTTTCCGAACTAAGTGCGGACAAAAAATAATATCCGCCAAGGCGTTACATTCTACCGCCCCATTAATTCCGTCAAGGATGCTGCAATCAATCGAAACAGGCAAACACAGGCTGACGCACTTTGGCAAATGCAAGCATGTGCCGACCGCGCAGGCAGAACTCGCTCATGCACTTCCGCCTGCGCAAGCCTTCCGTCAGCCTTTAGAAAAGCTGCCGGTACTGAAGCGAAAGCGAGCCGGACTGCTCCCGATCCGAAGCACGTTCATAACTGCCTGCCAACAGCAGAGTCCAGGCGTAAGGCTCCGTTTTGCCTTCATGGTTTCGGCTCCAGAAGTACGATTTGGAGTCCGAATATCCGCTGCTCGCAAGCTCGATCCCCGCCTGCAGTCGCACGGCAAAGCGCTGCGCACTGTCGTAGGAGGCCGCCGACGAAGCGCTTCCGTCAAACAAACGGCTTTCGATTTCCCAATCGGTATGACCAACAGAAGTACGCATGGAAACACCAAACTGCGGTTTCACGCTCACAAGGTCGGCAACGTCAAACCGCCAACCCGCATCGGCTCCCACTTCCAGGGTTCCCCAGACACGGTTGTCCGCAGTGGTCTTGAATCCTTCACCGGCCACTGCGCCGTCTCTGTCGCTGTCAAAAATCGAACCGTCGTGCATCTTGGCCGTCGTCACGGACAGCTGGGCAAACGGTTCAAACAACATCTTTTCAGTAAGCGATCTTGCCGTAACGCGCGCCACCGCTGTCAAATAGTCGATGTCCACATCCGTGTCCAGACGATGGCCGACGGAACGCTGTTCGGCGTCGCCCGCAGCACGGGAGTACGCCAGCCCCAAACGCAAAGTGAAGTCATCGAAATGTCTTGCTGCCGCCAAAGACACCGTTGCCACGGACATGTCACCCGACGTGCGTTCGATCACGCCTTTGCTGTCGGTGTCGATCCCGGCAAAGGACGCGGCCACCGTCGTAATCCAATTGCCGAACATGGCAAAGTCGTAACCCAATGCTCCGGCTGTCACATCCGCTTCGAACCCAAAGTCGCCGCTTCCGCCGGAAAAGATTTCACCGGCCTTAATGCGACCGGACTGGCCGTGTGCCCACCAATGGCCCCTGCCTTCAAAAAGCGACAGATCGTGCGTCATTACCGTTGTGACCGCATCGTGAACCGCGCGTTCGGCCGCCGTGGCAATGCCCGACGTCACCGGCAAAAAGATTGCACCGTCAACCACGTTGGAGTAGGCGTCACGCCCCACGTTTTCTTCCGGCAGCGTATCGAAAATAAAGCTGTAGCCCGGGCGCTGCATCAGAATGCCTTCCTCTTTATCCCGGTCGGCCAGACCTTCCACGTGCCCCACCAGAGCTGAGCCCTGCAGGCCTGCGAAATCCTTGCACCACAGACGCGTGGCGATGTTGTCTTTGATCTGGATGCGAGCGCCGCCGAAAGCGTGAACGTTGCTCGGATCAAAGTCGCCGATGTCAAATGCCTGTCCTCTCCAGTTGTAAAGAATCAGCTCTGCATCATTCTCGGCAGTGATGCGGCTCTGATCCATTCCGGTGAGAACGCCCAGGCTCACGGGATCGCTCGCGAAGCTTTTGGTCTCTTCACTTGTGAAATCCACGATCCAACGGCCGTCGTTACCGATGTGGATGCCTTCTTCGGCAGCCTTGTCCTGACTTACATCTTCACCGATCACCACGGAAATTCCATCAACAATTCCGTGATTGGAACTCGTGATCAACGTCGCTCGCGAAAGCGAACCGGTAATGACTTTGCTTGAGTTGAGCACATGGCCAACGGTCCTTTGCAGCTCTTCGATGTTCTCACCGTCCGCAAGACTCGAACCAAGAATTAGCGTTCCTTCCCCTGTTACATTGACAGTCCTCTGATCGCTGTCCGTCTCCGGCGCCTGAGGCGATCTGTCGACCGCCTCAAGGTACCGAACAATCAGCACGCGGTTGATGGGGTTCAAACTCGAATCATCGGATTTGTCGCCGGCGACCGTCACGCTTGCTCCGGCACCCAACTGCAGCGTACCGATACGAAGAAACGTTTCACCGCCCTCTTGGCCGCTCGTTTCACCAATGACCAAATGTCCGGCTTGTGCCTCAAACGTTCCCAAATCACCGATGCCGACGTAGTGAAACGCGTTGTCTGTTTCGCTGACGATTCTCCCTTCCTTCATGTCCAAACCACCGACAATGTCATAGGTGGACGGCTGCCCATAGCTCAAAAAAACGGTGCCGCTGCCGCGAATCGCCGTATCGGCCTTGATGAAAGCATTCTTATCAAAATAGAGAGATACGCCATCTTCAAGAAGAACACCTACGGCGTCCTCAGACTGGCTCAAATCAATGTCTACGTCTAGAGCAACATTATCTGCTTGAAGGTAAACATCCTCGAAGCCGTTGTTCAGAGCTATCAGGCCTACCACTCCATATTTGTCACTCGCGACCTTCAGCACACCATCCTTAATGAGTTCTTTTCCTTGTTTAAAACCAGAGTTATCCGCAACAACATATACTGGCGCGACATCGATTGAATCGAGATTGGTGACTTGGCTGCCGAGCGCAGCCGGAGAAATTGCTCCTGCGGCAAGAAGAATCGCTGTCAATACATTGAGGTTCGAGCGGTTCATGAACACTGTCCCTTTTGATTGGTTATAGGTTTTCAAAAGGACGGCATTCTATTGTCTATAGCGAAATTTAAGCTACCTACCTCAAAAGTGGTACTGATGCACAAAGAAAAAAAAGCGGCCACCCTCCCAGGAAGCCGCTTTTTCCGTTTTGTCGCTGCCCGCCCGACGCTTCGAACAGGCCTATTTCCGATTACAGGAAAATGATGTCGACAATGAAGAATGTCGGGAACAAAATGCCGACCGACCAGAGCATGTAGCCAAAGAAGGAAGGCATCTTGACGCCGCGTTCGCGCACGATGCTCACGCTCATCAGATTGGGAGCATTGCCGATGTAGGTCACCGCGCCCATGAACACAGCACCCATGGAAACGGCCATCAGCGTGTGCGAGTGCGTGGTCATCATCTCAATGGGATCACCGCCCGCGAGGTTGAAGAAGGCCAGATAGGTCGGCGCATTGTCGAGGAAGGCCGACAGCGAACCGGTGAGCCAGAAGAACATCACGTTGTTGAATTCGCCGTTTTCGTCCGTCACGAGAGAAACGAGCGGAGCGAATGCACCTTCGTGACCGGCACGCAACATTTCGAGCACCGGCACAATGCACAAGAAGATGCCGAAAAAGAGCTTGGCAACTTCCTTGATCGGTTCCCAGGAGAACTGGTTGGCTTCGCGGGCACTCTTGGAGGTGGTCAGCACGGACAAGATGGCAACGACAATGAAGATCGCATCGCGCAGCAGGCCCTGTCCGGTCAAGTGCACACCCAGAACATTGATTTCAATGTCGGACTTCCAGATGCCGCTCATCAGCACTGCGCCGATGATAATGGCCAGATAGATCAGATTGATGCCACCGTCGATGCCAAAGGGCTTCGTTTCGACCGCATTGGGATTAAACGAGCCTTCAGCCACTTCCTTCTTAAAGAGGTAGGTGTCAATGGCGAGATAAATCGTAAGCAGAATCGCGAGCGTCACCAAAAGAGGCAGGATCAGATGCTGCGCCGTCCAGAAGAACGTCACGCCGCGCAGGAAGCCCAGGAACAAAGGCGGATCGCCCAGGGGCGTCAGACAGCCGCCGATGTTGGCTACGATGAAGATGAAGAACACGAAGGTGTGCATCTTGTAGCGACGGCCTTCGTTGGCGGCCAACAGCGGACGAATCAGCAACATGGCAGCACCGGTCGTACCCATAAGGTTGGCGACAAAGGCGCCCACAAAGAGGATGCCGGCATTGACGATCGGACGACCGACGAAGCTGCTGCGGATGTGAATGCCGCCGGCCACGATAAAGAGAGCGCCGACGAACAGAATAAAGGGCACGTAGTCGCCGATCATGGCGTGCGCAACCGAGCCGACGGCCACCTCTGTCGGGAAGGCCATGAAAATCGGGATCACGCAGCTCAACCCCCAAGCAACGGCGATCTTGCCGTAGTGGTGGTGCCACAGGTTGGGAGCGATGAGCGGCACAAGGGCAATGGACAAAAGAATGCCCGCAAACGGAATTGCCCAAGTAATGGCGAGTTCCGCACCGTTGAGACTTGCTGCCGAAGCTAGAGACGGCAGAAGCACTGCTGCGGTTGCCAAAAGTGTTTTAAGTGCATGCATTGTCTTTGTTTCTCCGTGCACTGATCATTTTGAAGGCGTGTCTGAAAATGTAAAACACACATTCAAACACAAGTCTTGTTGATTTTAGCCAAAAGTGCGGAATCTGTTTACAAAAATTGCCATCGAATCTCAGAGTCAGAACATTATCCACGCACCTTGCTAACCGGTGTCTGCACGTCTCAAAAACGTCAAATGGCCGACCGCAGGAAGCAATCGACCGATTCATCGTCGCAAATGGCGCCGTAACGCAAACGAAACATCAGGGTTTGGAAGAACCGACGGGGGCGCCAGGATCCAGCCCAAACACCTGCCGCAGGTATGCAAGATAGGTTTCGTCCTCGCACATACCCTTGCCGGGCGTGTCGGAAATCTTGGCTACCGGCTGACCGTTGGCTCGCACCATCTTCACGACGATATTAAGCGGCGTCGGGCCCAGATCGTTCATCAGATTCGTGCCGATGCCAAAGCCGACGCGGATGCGGTGATTGAAGCGCCGGTAAAGCGCAATCACCTTGGGCACTGTGAGCGCATCCGAAAAGATCAGCGTCTTGCTTCTCGGGTCGCATTTGTTGGCCGCATAGTGAAGAATCATGCGCTCGCCCCAGCTCTCCGGATCGCCCGAATCATGCCGTGCACCGTCAAAGAGCTTGCAAAAGAACATGTCGAAGTCACGCAGGAATGGCTCCGTACCGTACACGTCGGAAAGAGCAATCCCCAAGTCGCCGCGATATTCTTTCGCCCACATTTCAAAGCCAAAGGTCTGGCTGTCGCGCAAACGCGGACCGAGCGCCTGGCAGGCCTGCAGATATTCGTGCGCCATCGTTCCAATGGGAATGATGCCGAACTCCTTGGCATACATGACATTGCTCGTGCCCGCGAAGAACGTCGGACCGAGTTCTTCGCAAAGCACCTTGATGACTTTGCGCTGCCAATCCCGGGAGAAGCGGCGGCGCGTGCCGAAGTCGCTGATCTTGAGATTGCCGTTGTCGGGTTCGTTCTTGATCCAGCGGATTTTTTGGTGCAGTCTCGCCATGCCCTCTTCCTCATCGGGTTCGGGAACGGTATGACGGAAGTAGACCTCGTTGACGATCGCAAGAATCGGAATCTCAAAAAGAATCGTGTGCAGCCACGGCCCTTCGATCACGATGTCGATGCCGCAGGGCATTTCGGAACTGGGCGTGACGGTGACGTACTTCGACTTGAGATGAAAGAGACTGAGGAAATCCACAAAGTCGCTCTTGATGAAGCGAAGACTGCCGAGATAATCGAGCTCGTCCTCCTTCATCGTCAGCGCACACAGGTGCTCGATTTCCTCTCGAATCTCATCGACATAAGGACTCAAATCCACACCTTCGGTACGGCAACGAAAGCGATACTTCACGTTGGCGTCCGGAAACTGATGCAGCACGCACTGCATCATCGTGAACTTATAGAGGTCGGTATCGAGAAGCGAATCAATAATCACTGTAATTTGTCCTGACTTCGGTTCTCGTTCACAGCGTCATCAACGAGCGAGAAATCTTGTAAACATTGGAAGCTAAAAGCTCTTCATGATTCGGCGGGAAGGGCTTTGGCTCGACAGCAGCCGCGCGCTCACGCCAACCGGCGTCCGGCTCGAAAGCCAGCTCCTGCAGCATCTGATCGACTTCCTCCGGCGCATTGCAGCAGATAACGGCATCGCACCCGGCTTCAAGCGCCTTCCGGGCTCTTTCTGTGAGTGTACCGCCCCCTGCGCCCTTCATCGACAAATCGTCCGAAAAAACAAAGCCCGGAAAGTGCAGTGTATCGCGCAGCAATCCCTTGAGAATGCGTTTAGAGAAGGTTGCGGGAACTTCATCGTAAGCCGGATACACCACGTGCGCCGTCATGACGGAAGCCAGCCCGATGCCCATCCAGGTATAGGGTTTCACATCGGCGTGTTCGATACGCGAAACCTCTCGGTCGTCAATCGGCAGCGCCACGTGGCTGTCGGCAGCCGCGTAGCCGTGACCCGGGAAATGCTTGCCGCAATTGGCCATGCCCGCCATGAGCATGCCATGGCTGAGCGCTCGAGCCAGACGCGTCACAACACGGGGATCGAGCGCAAACGAACGCTCCCCGATGATTTCGCTCTGCCCCCAATCGAGGTCGAGCACAGGGGCAAAGGTAAAGTCAACGCCTGCCGTGCGAAGTTCGGAAGCCATCACGAAACCGGCAGCCGTCAGCGATCGGGCCGCCGCTTCCGGATCGTCCTTGTAGGCTCGGCCGTAGGCGCTCATCGCCGGAATTTCGGTAAAGCCCTCGCGGAAACGTTGTACGCGGCCGCCCTCGTGATCCACCCCGATCAGAATACCGGGCTTGACGTCATGGATGGCGCGGCAGAGTTTTTCGAGCTGCACTCGATTTTCATAGTTGCGGGTAAACAGAATGACCATGCCCACGAGCGGATGGGCGATGCGCTTTACCTCCGCTTCCGACAGAGTCGTTCCGGCAATATCGCAAACAACGGGACCGAGCATGTTTTATTTCCTTTCTTACTTTTGGTTCATGAGCGAAATTTGCTCGCTCGCGCGCAGGCAAACAGCGTTGTAGCGGCCAACCGTTTCGGTCATGCCGTACTCAAGCGCCTCGCTGATCAGCGCGTGGCCGATAGAGACCTCGGCGATACATTCACAGGCAACGAGCAAATCCTGCAGATTCGTTAGACTGAGATCGTGGCCTGCGTTCACGCCGAGACCGACCTCACGGGCCGCACAAGCCGCCTGCGCATATTTCTCGAGCATCGGGCCGACGGCGGCTGTGCCGCAGGCAGCGGCATAAGCTTCGGTGTAAAGCTCAATGCGATCAGCGCCAAGGTCCTTGGCAAGTACGATCTGTTTGGGATCCGGATCCATGAAAAGGCTCACGCGGCAACCTAGAGCCTTGGCTTCGGCAATCAGAGGACGCAGCTTTTCGCCTTGTTCCATCAGATTAAAGCCGTGATCGCTCGTTTTTTGCGACTCACTGTCGGGCACAAACGTCACCTGATCAGGACGAACTTCGCGGACGTGCTCCATCAAGTTCATGAAGGGATTGCCTTCGATGTTGAATTCGCGACCGGGCCAGTTCCTGAGAAGCTTGGCGAGAGCCGGAACATCATCGCGGCGGATATGGCGTTCATCGGGGCGCGGATGAACCGTCAGACCGGCGGCCCCGGCCTTAAGCGCCACGGCGCCGAAGAGCGTAACGGACGGCGTATTGCCGTCGCGGGAATTGCGGATGAGTGCAATCTTGTTGAGATTGACAGAAAGTTTGGTCAACATAAAAGGGGCTGCCGACAAAAAAACGGCGTTATCGGTTCTTTACTTTCACTCAGCAACCGAGTCGCCCGTCTTTACCTAATGTGTCAGATTTGCGACCAGATTTCCAGAGTCTTTCGAGTCTTCAGACCCGTGTCGCCAACATAGTAACCGATTATGAGGCGGAGAACGTCGCGCACCTCACGCAGATCGGCACTCGAGGTGATTTCGGCTTTGGCAACGGCCAAGGCCGTACCCAGGCTCACCGCTTTTTCGCCTTCACAAAGCTCATCAATGCAAACCAGTTCCCCCTGGCGAACCGTCCAGATGCCGCCCTTTTCAATCTCTTCGACCTTGGAAACCTGGCTCCAGCCGAGCGAATTGAGGAGCTTGATTTCAAATGTGCGCAGGGCCACAGAAAGTTCTTTGCCATCCTTGAGCGAAACCTCGCTCAACACCTTCAGATAGTCGTTGTAGAGTCGAAGCGAGGCGTCGCTTCGCATCGTCAGGCGTAGCACCAGTTCATTAACGTAGAAAGCCGACACGAGTCCCTCGGGGTCAATGGGCGTCATCGGCCCCATCCAGCGGGCATCAGTGAGGTTTTTGATGTCTCCTGCGCCGGAAAAGCTCACCACAAGCGGGACAAAGGGCATGATGATGCCGCGGAAACGACTCGAAACACGTTTGGCGCCCCGCACCACAACCGTGACACGGCCATGCCGTTGAGTGAGCAATTCGGCAATGACACTTGTCTCCCGCCATGGTTGGGTAGAAAGCACAAACGCCGCTTCGGAACGCACACGCACCACGGGTGTACGTTCCGGAGAACGGGATACAGTCGCTGCGGCCATATGAGAAGAATCAGTCGCCGTAGCCGAGGGACTTCAAAATGCGGGCGTCGTCGCTCCAACCACGGCGCACGCGGACCCAGACTTCCAAATGCACGCGCTTGCCCAGCAGTTCGGCGATGTCGGCTCGGGCCAGTCGGCTGATTTCGCGCAGTTTGGCTCCCTTTTCACCGATCACGATCGGTTTGTGGCTTTCGCGGTTCACCCACAGCGAAGCAATGATTTCGGCGCCGTCGTCGGTTTCGTTCCAGCGCTCGATCATCACGGCAAGTCCGTAAGGCAGTTCGTCACCCAGAAGACGGAATGCCTTTTCGCGAATCGTTTCGGCCGCTATGAAGCGAGGCGACTTGTCGGTATAAAGATCCGCATCAAAAAAAGGCGGGGAAACCGGCAACAGCTTCTTGATCTCGCCCTTGAGGTCGTCGAGCATCTTGCCTTTTTCTGCGCTCACGGGAACGATGGCGGCAAAGGGAAACTTCTGCATGGATTCGGCCATGAGCGGCAGCAGACGTTCCTTATCCTTCACAAGGTCAATCTTATTGAGCACCAGGATCACGTTCTTGGCTTCCCGGTCAAGAAGCTTCAAAACGAGCTCATCGTCACTTTTCCAACCGGCAGCATCAATCACGAAAAGCACGGCTTCGACATCGGCCAAGGCGGTGCGAACTGTACGGTTCATGTGCTTGAGAAGCTGCGAGGTGTGCTTGGACTGGAACCCCGGCGTATCCACAAAGACGATCTGAGCATCGTCGTCCGTTGCCACACCGAGCACACGGTCGCGCGTCGTCTGAGGCTTTTTCGAGGTAATCGAGACCTTTTCGCCCACAATCGCATTGATGAGCGTCGACTTGCCGACGTTGGGACGACCGACGACAGCGGTGTATCCGCAGCGATAGTCCTCCGGAATCTCTTTTTTATTGCCCATGCCGGCAGCAGCCAGCATCGCTTCAAAATCGTTGTCGCTCATCGAAATTCGGCGCGGGAACCACTGCATTCATGCAGGGGAGGAAGCGCCGCCTCCTTTCTAAATTCTGTTAAGTAGGTAGTTCGAGGTTCCAG
>OGMP01002079.1_pt1 | contig 13433 bp, 7 predicted proteins | sample 1573261 | NCBI WGS metagenome assembly OGMP01 (sample SAMEA2581878, study PRJEB24529) | metagenome | biome: Human gut stool | place: China | collected 2011 | reverse complement strand
ACCTTCTTGGTGTTCTCCACATGGCGCTCGATGCGCAGGCTCAGGGTCTCGGTGCCCTGCAGCAGCAGGAAGGCGTTGAACGGCGAAATGGTGGCACCGGTATCACGCAGCAGGATCGCACGGATGTAGGTGACAAAAGCTGCGGGGCCTGCTGCATCGGCAAAGGAAACGCCGTGGTAGCTGGGGTTGGGGTCAGCAATATTGCCGAACTTGCCGCTTGTCTTCCAGTCAAACTTGCCGCTGTCCACGATGATGCCGCCCAGCGTGGTGCCGTGGCCGCCGATGAACTTGGTGGCGGAATGAACAACGATATCTGCGCCGTGCTCAATGGGACGGATCAGGTACGGGGTGCCGAAGGTGTTATCGATGACCAGCGGCAGGCCGTGCTTGTGCGCGATGGCTGCAATGGCATCGATATCGGGGATATCGCTGTTGGGGTTGCCCAGAGTTTCCAGATAGACGGCCTTGGTGTTGGGCTGGATGGCATTCTCCACCTCAGCCAGATCGTGTGCATTGACAAAGGTAGTGGTGACACCGAACTGGGTCAGGGTGTGCTCCAGCAGGTTGTAGCTGCCGCCGTAGATGGTCTTCTGAGCCACGATGTGGTCACCAGCCTGTGCCAGTGCTTCGATGGTGTAGGTGATGGCAGCAGCACCGGAAGCGGTAGCCAGAGCAGCCACGCCGCCTTCCAGAGCAGCGATGCGCTTCTCGAACACATCCTGCGTAGAGTTGGTCAGACGGCCGTAGATGTTGCCTGCGTCTGCCAGGCCGAAGCGGTCTGCTGCGTGCTGGCTGTTGCGGAACACATAGGAAGTGGTCTGGTAGATAGGCACTGCACGGGAATCGGTTGCGGGATCGGCCTGCTCCTGGCCAACGTGAAGCTGCAGGGTCTCAAATTTATAGTCAGACATAGTATTTTACCTCTCTATTTGTACTTTTAGTATAATTTTATGATACAAAAAATCCCGATGCGTGATACAAAAGCGCACCGGGCAAACACAATTCAAAGCGATTCTGTCAACGTCACATTCGGGTACACATTCGTGCACAGCAAGAGGGCATCGTACAGTTCACAGCCAGATGTTCTGCCCGGTCACCGCACATTCGCCCACAGCGGAAGTTTGCATGCAGCAGGTCGTTCCAAATCAGCTTCATATCCGTGCCCTCCTTTCCCGTAAAACTCTTTCCCACTCATCTACAAACCGGCACCTCTATCTGCTCTGTACCGGGAAGCAAAACCTTTGCTTTCTTTTTCCCACTAGGTTTGTGGATTTGTTGTTTGCATTATATTCCCTCTTACCCAGTTTGTCAATAGGTTAATTCCAGTTTTTTTCAAATTGAGTTTTCTGCACGATGCGCAGCCCGCATTTGCAGCATCCCGTTGTGCAGTTCCAACAGGAGTAACACTTCTGCTTCTTCGGAATTTTTTATTTTTCCATTGATAAAACCTTAAAATTTTATTGTTATACTAAAGTTGTTCCTTGCAAACGCCCTGTAAATCGTTTATTATGATAGCGTTCTTTTTTATCATCAAAGGAGTTTTTCGATGCTGCATCGTTTCTTTCATTTTTTAAAGCAGAGCCTGCTCGTTGTTCTTTGCATCCTGCTGCTTGGCGGGCTGCTGGCAGGCGGCTGGTTCTTTTATCAGGGCAGACAGCTGTACCGCAGTGCCGCCAGCAGTTACCCAGTGGCTTCCATGTACGACACCATCCGTGCCCGCGGGAGCTATACTTCCTACGATGCGCTGCCGCAGATCTATATTAACGCAGTCATCTGCACCGAGGACGAGCATTTTATGACCCACAAGGGCATCGACCCGGGGGCCATCGCCCGCGCCCTGCTGGCCGACCTGCGCACCCACTCGCTGGCCGAGGGTGGCAGCACCCTGACCCAGCAGCTTGCCAAGAACGAGCTGTTCACGCAGGACAAGCATCTGGCCCGCAAGGCTGCCGAGATGCTTGCTGCTTTTGATATTGAAAAGACCTACTCCAAGCAGCAGATCTTTGAGATGTACGCCAACACCATCTATTTTGGCAGCGGGTATTATGGCATTGCAGAAGCTGCCGAGGGCTACTTTGGCAAGGAACCGGCCCAGCTGACCGATGCCGAAGCGATCTATCTGGCGGGTATGCCCAACGCGCCTTCCACCTACGCCAGCAGCCCGGAGCTTGCCTTCAAGCGGATGCAGGTGGTGCTCAAGCGGATGGTCAAGTGCCGCGTGCTCACCCAGCAGCAGGCCGATGCCATTGCCGCAGATGCTGAAAACTTAACGGTTTAAACAAGACACCGCGCCCTGTCTGCTGCGGATCAGACAAGGCGCGGTGTTTTGTTTTGCGGTATTTGGTTTGGTAAAGGAGGAATCATGTTACCCGTTCAGGCGGTTGCGGCCCCGCCTGTCGGTAGCATTATCATACCAGAGAATTTCTGCGAAAGCATGTTATTTATATGAAGCTTTTATGAATTTACCGGTTCTTTGCCGCTGTCATGCTGTCACTCCGGCGCTTTCATGCTTTCCACCATGCTGATATGCCGCACATGCCGCCGCATGGCAAAGCACACCACAAAGGTGAACAGCATCGTCAATGCCACTGCCAGCAGATAGCTGCGGGGTGCAATGGTGCGGATGAACATGAGCTGATCCATTTCCACGGTCAGGATAATGAACCGGTGCAGCGGCACGCCCAGCAACAGGCCCACGCCGGAGCCGATGAGGGACAAAAGCTCGATCTCGCGGAAGATGTAGCGGTACACTTCTTTGTCATAGAAGCCCAGCACCTTGATGGTGGCAAGCTCCTTTTTGCGCTCGGCAAGGTTGACGCTGATCAGATTGTACAGCACCACCGCCGCCAGCGCCGCCGCGCACACGATGATCAGCACCACCACGTAGTTCAGGCTGCCGATCAGGCTGCCGAACATGGAGGTGGTGTCCTCGGTGAAGCTGACGCTGCTCACATAGTTGCAGCCCAGCAGCTTTGTGCGCAGGGTGTTGTACTCCGCCTCGGTGGTACAGCCGGTCAGGCCGTAGACGGTGTTCCACTCCGGCGTTCCGCCCAGCAGGCTCTCCAGCTGCGCATTGGAGAGATACAGCCGGGTGAACATGTAGTTCTCAGTAATGCCGGTCAGCACCAGCTGCACACGGCTCCCGTCTGCTGCCTCCACATAGAACGTATCGCCCACGCTCAGCCCCAGATTCAGGGCCGTTTTTTCAGTCAGGATCACGCTGTCCTCTTCAAAGGGAATGGGGTCGTGGCCCACCCGGGTGCGGAAGGTGAAGTATTCGGTCATCCGGGCATCGTCCTCCGCGCCTACGATGCTGACATCGGCGCTCCCGCCCTCTTCATTATAAAGGGTGGTGGACTTTGTGTAGAACGCGCCCCAGCTGTGGACCGCACTGCTGCTGTCCAGCGTGTCGGCAAGGCCCTGCTCCATGGTCAGCGCCTTTTCATCGCTGAGCGAGATGGTGAGATCGTTGTGGGTCAGCTGCCCGGACTGCTTGTCCACGATGGGCAGGATGGAATCCTGAATGCCAAAACCGATCAGCAGCAGCGCCGTGCAGCCTGCCACGCCCAGCACTGTCATGAAGAAGCGCTTTTTGTAGCGGAACAGGTTGCGGGCTGTGGTCTTTTGGGAGAAGCTCATGTGCTGCCACAGCGGGGTGATGTACTCCAAAAAGATGCGCTTGCCTGCCACCGGGGCCCGGGGCAGCAGCAAAGCTGCAGTCTTTTCCTTCAGGCTGGCACGGCAGGCGTTCCATGTAGCAAAACCGATGACGGCCGCGCTGATGGCTACGCCGGCTGCCGCCATGCCGGGGTAAAAGTGCAGCGTAAAGGTGGACATGCTGAAGATCATCTGGTAAGCATACCAGATGATGAGCGGGAACACCACAAAACCGATGACCATGCCCACGATGCTGCCCAGCACGCTGGCACTGAGGGCATAGAACAGATACTTGCCTGCGATCTTTGCGTTGGAGTAACCCAGAGCTTTCAGGGTACCCAGCTGCAGGCGGTTCTCGTCCACCATGCGGGTCATGGTGGTGGTGGCCACCAGCGCCGCCACCAGGAAGAAGAACACCGGGAACACCCGTGCAATGGCATCCATGCGGTCGGCATACTGCTCAAAGGTGACAAAGCTCATGGTGGAGCCGCGGTCCAGCACATACCACTCACCGCTCTTGATCTGGCTCACCTGTTCCTCGGCGTCGTTCAGCTGGGCAAGGCCGTCGGCCAGCTGCTGTTCTGCTTCGGCCTTCCGGCTCTCGTACTCCGCGCGGGAATCGGCCAGCTGCTGCACGCCGTCCCTGTATTCCTGCCAGCCCTCGTCCAGCCGAGTGCGCGCCGCATCGAACTGGGTGTAGGCTGTGGCCGTGCCGGTGGTCAGCTGCAGCTGCCCCTGCAGAAGCTTTACCTTCATCTGGCGCAATGCGGCTTTGGCTTCGGTCACCAGCTGCTCGTTGGAAAGGCTGGGCGAAGAGATCAGCCCCTGTGCATACATCTGGCGCTTGCCCTCGTCCAGCTGGGCCTGATAGCCGTTCAGCTGGCCGCTGATGTTGTCGTAAGCATCCTGCGCCTTCTGCAGGGCATCCCGCAGGTCGGTGTATTCCTCATCGGCGGGCTCGGCCTCGTCCAGCGCCTTCTGCGCGTTGTGCAGAGCCGTTTCCGCATAGCCCAGCAGCGGGTCGGCCACCTTTTTCAGGTTCACCAGCATCTCGATCTGCTGCAGCTGATCCTCAAATTCCAGCAGTTGTTCCTCGCCGCTCACCAGCTCGTCCGCACCGCCCTGCATGGTATCCGGCAGAGCCTTTTTGCTGGCGGCAAGCTCCGCTTCGCCCGCATCCAGCTGGGCTTTGGCGCTGTCCAGCTGTGCCTGTGCATCGGCCAGCTGCTGCTCTGCCTCCGCAAACTGACGGTCTGCTTCGGCTTTTTTGTCGTTGTACTCGGCCCGGGCATCGGCCAGCTCTGCACTGGCATCCTCGATCAGCTCCGCCCGCCGGGCTGTGCACTGTGCCCCGCTGATGGCCTTTACCCTTGCGGCTGTGTCATCCACTGCTGCCTGATACTCGTCCGAGTAATTATCATACAGACCGGCATTTTTCGCCTTGAGATAGCACGCCGTATAATAATCCGTGGTCAGGCTGCCCTCCGGCAGGAACACGATATCATCCAGCTGGCCGTCACCGGCGGTGCTGCTCTCCTTGTCCGTGGAAAAATGCTGCGGGTCCTGCACGGTGCCCACTACCGTGAACTGCTTCCGGCTCACATGTTCGGTGTCCTCCGGCAGGGTGAGCACCGTGCCCGGTTCCACCGGGTCGCCATAGCCCATCACATGCACCACGCACTCATCCGGAGCCTCAGGCATCCGGCCCGAGAGCAGCACCAGACGGTTCATATTTTCTGCCGTGTCGGCCTCGGGGTCGGCGGGCAGCTGCTGCAGGCGCACCACCGCCGTCTCGCTCTGACCCTGCCACTGGGCCTCCACGTCTTGATATTTCACCGGCTGCACAGCCTCCACGCCGTCCACGGCGGCAATGGCGGCAATGTCCTCCTCCGAAAGGCCCAGCGTGGACAGCACCCGCAGGTCGAACACGTTCTGCTGTACGTAGTATTTCTGCCCGGCGATGCGCATGCTGGGCGCAAAACTCATCAGGCCGGTCAGCATCATCACGCCCAGCGCTACGATGCCGAACAGCGAGACCATGCGGCTCAGGTTGTCCTTCATTTCCCGCAGGATGTTTTTACGATAACTTTTCAGCACAGCTCTCACCACTCAATCTCCTGCACCGGCACAGGGTGCTCGTTGACCTGATTGGAGACGATCTTGCCGCTGCGCACCTGAATGATGCGGTCTGCCATCGCCGTCAGGGCGGTGTTGTGGGTAATAACGATCACCGTGCGGCCGGTGCGGCGGCAGGTATCCTGCAAAAGGGCCAGCACCTGCTTGCCAGTCTTGTAATCCAGTGCACCGGTGGGCTCGTCGCAGAGCAGAAGCTTGGGGTTTTTGGCCAGTGCGCGGGCAATGGACACCCGCTGCTGCTCGCCGCCGGAAAGCTGGGCTGGGAAGTTGTTCAGCCGCTCTCCCAGACCCACGCTGCGCAAGGTCTCTTTGGGGTCCAGCGGGTCGCGGCAGATCTCGCTGGCCAGCTCCACGTTCTCCAGTGCGGTCAGGTTCTGCACAAGGTTGTAGAACTGGAACACAAAGCCCACATCGTACCGGCGGTAGGTGGTGAGCTCTCTGGCGGTAAAATGGCTCACGTTCTGGCCGTCCAGCCAGACATTTCCATCGTCGCAGCTGTCCATGCCTCCAAGGATGTTCAGCAGGGTGGTCTTACCTGCGCCGGAAGGCCCCACGATGATGCAGAACTCGCCCTTGTCCACATAGAAATTCAGGTGGTCTGCGGCGGCGATCTTCACACTGCCGGTCTGATAATATTTGCAAACGTCCTCAAACTCCACAAAATGCTCCATGGCGTTTTTTCCTTTCTATCGGGAATACATACTGTTTCAATTTAACTATAACATCTCCCGGCAGACTTTGCAAAGACATCTGCGCAAATTTTCAAAAACTTAACAACCGTATGCAGCCTTGCGCTCTCAGGCGTAGAAACCCTCTCAGTCATCGCTGTGCGATGCCAGCTCTCCCGAAGGGCGAGCTTTCGCATCTGACGGAAGGCGCAAAAAAGCTCCCCCTTTCGGGGGAGCTGTCGAGCGTATGCGAGACTGAGAGGGTTCATCTGTCAAGCGGTCAGCGCCCCACGATCAAATCGCGGCGGCAGCGCAGGCCCACGGTGAGGAAGGTGTTTTCGCCCAGTCGGCGCAGCACCACGCGGTCGGTGCCCTTCTGGCCCTCCACCAGCAGAGACAGGTTCAGGGTGGTGGAGCCCTTCTCGGTCTGGACCACCAGCGTGCTCACGCCCTCGTTCAGCAGGGTCTGCATGTCCTGCACGGTGGTGCGGAAGGTAGCAGAACCGGCGGGCACATCCAGCGTCAGCACACTGTCCTTCTGGCGGGCAGTGTACAGCACTTCTCTGCCGAACAGGCCCTTGACGGTGTAACGTGCCTCGCTCTTTTTCGCCGCTGCATCTGCGGACGGGGCGGCCAGCTCATCGCCGGAGATCAGCATGATGTTGCCCTGAATGGGGTTTCCCTCCGGTGCGCCGTAGCCGCCGTAGGTGGGGTCCTTTTCGCCGATCGCCACATCGGCGCTGTGCAGGGCGATATCCCCCTGCACCATCTGCTCCTGCGGAGGCAGATAGCCTGCGGCAGCAGGGTCGTTGATGTCTGCCTCTGCGGCAAATGCGCCCACGCTCAGCATGGCGGCAGCACCCAGCACTGCAGCGGTGGTGGTGACAGTACGGACAAATTTATGGTTCAGTTTCATTTGGAATACCTCCGTTGACGGCGGTTTTGCACCGCACATTTTTGTTTTGTGGAAAACCATGGTCTGCCATGCGGTGTAATACAAAACCGCCGCATCTGTCTTATAAACGGATGCGGCGGCGGGATTATTGCAGCGGACTAAAAAAATTTTTTGGAAGCTCTGCCGCCGGGGTCACTGGGCCTGTGCCGGTTCCCGGTTCAGGATCTCCATGAACTCCTCGCCGGTGATGGTCTCCTTCTGGTACAGATACTGTGCCAGCTCGTCCAGCTTGGCGCGGCTGTCGGTCAGGATGCGGACAGCCTTTTCGTGCTGAGCCTTGACCAGCTCCACCACCTTCTGGTCGATCTCGCGCTGGGTCTGCGCCGAGCAGGCCAGCGAGGTGTCGCCGCCCAGATACTGGTTGTTCACGGTCTCCAGCGCCACCATGTCAAAGTCCTTGCTCATGCCGTAACGGGTGAGCATGGCACGGGCAAGCTTGGTGGCCTGCTCAATATCGTTGGAGGCACCGGTTGTGATGGAATGGAACACCACTTCCTCGGCGGCGCGTCCGCCGGTGAGGGTGGCGATCTTGTTTTCCAGCTCTTCCCTGCTCATCAGGTAGTGGTTGCCCTCGTCCACCTGCATGGTGTAGCCCAGTGCGCCGGAAGTGCGGGGGATAATGGTGATCTTCTGCACAGGGGCAGAGTTGGATTGCTTGGCCGCCACCAGTGCATGGCCGATCTCGTGGTAGGCCACGATGCACTTTTCCTTGTCGGTGAGGATGGAGTTCTTCTTCTGGTAGCCTGCAATGACCACCTCGATGCTCTCCTCCAGATCAGCCTGGGTCACGCTCTTGCGGCCTGCACGCACGGCGCGCAGGGCTGCTTCGTTGACGATGTTGGCAAGTTCCGCACCGGATGCACCGGAAGCCATGCGAGCCACGGTGTTGAAGTCGATGCCCGGGGCCAGTGCCACCTTTTTGGCGTGCACTTTCAAAATCTCTTCGCGGCCCTTGAGGTCGGGCAGCTCCACCGGCACGCGGCGGTCAAAGCGTCCGGGACGTGTCAGGGCCGGGTCCAGCGAATCCGGGCGGTTGGTGGCCGCCAGAATGATGACGCCGGTGTTGCCCTCAAAGCCGTCCATCTCGGTGAGCAGCTGGTTCAAAGTCTGCTCACGCTCGTCGTTGCCGCCGAGATTGCCGCTGTTGCGCTTCTGACCGATGGCATCGATCTCATCGATGAACACGATGCAGGGGGCCTTTTCCTTGGCCTGCCGGAACAGGTCGCGCACCTTGGATGCGCCCATGCCCACGAACATCTCCACGAATTCAGAGCCGGAAATGGAGAAGAAGGGCACATTGGATTCGCCTGCCACAGCCTTAGCCAGCATGGTCTTGCCGGTGCCCGGAGGGCCCACCAGCAGGATGCCCTTTGGCATGGATGCGCCAATGCTCTCGTACTTGCCGGGGTCGTGCAGATAATCCACGATCTCCTGCAGGTTTTCCTTTGCTTCATCCTCACCGGCCACATCCGCAAAGCGGATGCCGTGGGTGGACTGCACATAGACCTTGGCGTTGGACTTGCCCACGCCGCCGAACATCATGGACCCCGGGCCGCCGCCGGCCTTTTCCATCAGCTTTTTGTTCATCTGGTTGCCGATGAAGCTGAACAGCAGGATGGGCAGCACAAACCAGATCAGGAAATTGAGCATCGGCGACCCCTGCTCCACGATCTCGCTGGAAAACTGTGCTCCGGCATCATACAGGCGCTGGGTAAGCTCCGGGTCGTTCATCAGGCCGGTCTTGTAGACCTGCTTTTCCTCTTGATCGGTAAAAATGATCTGATTGGATTGGATATCCACACGGCCGATGTTCTTTTCCTCGGTCATGGTCATAAAGGTACCGTAGTCCACTTCCTCCACCTGACGCTCGCTCATCCACGGCAGCAGCACAAGGTTGAGCAGCAGCAGGACCGCCAGCACGATGGCGTAGTAGATCGCCAGCGGCTTTTTGGAAGGTTTGACTTCTTTCATGTGGCAATTCCTCCTTTGGTTCCGGATGCAAGTAGTATAGCACAGTAAAACCGGGCGCAACAGCAATTCGAGCAGAACTTTCCAAAAACTTAGCAGTTTGTTAACAAAGGTTCCCTTTGCACACAAAAAGAGAGCAGCCGAAGCTGCTCTCTTTGGTTCAGCATGGGTTTACTGCTTGGGGAAAGCCCTTTCCCACACTTCAATGGTCTTGAACTTGGGCATCCAGCCTTCCGGCTTGAAGGTGCTCTCGCTCTTGGCATCCATGATGCCCTGTTCCACACACCACTGGGCTGCCTTGGCGGTGTCGGCATCTGCCACATCCGCAAAGGCCGGGGTGTTCACAGGTTCAGGTCTGCCTGCGGTGTTCCACACCAGCAGTGCCAGCTGGCCGCGGTTTGCGGGGATCTCTGCACCCTCGGGCAGGATGTTGTGCAGGATCACCCGGGTAGTGATCTCGTAGCCGCCCCAGACTGCTGCACCGCCCACCAGAACGGCTGCAACAGCGCCGCCTGCGCCGGAATCGGAGTCCACCGTACCGGTATCATCGGGGGTGGTGTCACCGCTGCTTGCCGGGGCAATGTTGATGTACGGATCATTAAAAGCACCCGTGTAGCCTGTGCCGCTTTCGCCCAGATAGACAACTTCTGCACTTTCAGCAGTCGTGCCGGTCTTGATCTCATACTTCTGTGTATGAGTCGGGGTGTATTTCAACTCACCGCTGACAGCATTTCCGCCGCCCGTGTTTTCCAGCACCACAGGGCCGGAGCAGGTAATGGTAACGTTGCCGCCAATGGTTGCTCCTTCGTCTCGCTTACCAGAAATGGTCACGTCTGTTGCGCCAGTGATCGTCAGCTTGCCATCATGGAGTGCCGCAGCAGTCTTACTTGTGATTTTCACTTTACCACTGCAATTGATGGACGAATCGAGGTAACTGCGCGAATCCCAGACAGCGCGCTGGGCTGCAGTGATCGTCACATTATCCGCCTTAGTGATCACGACCGGATCCCAAACTGCACCGCCATTCTGGCTGGTGATCTCCACATTACCGCTGCACTCAATCTCGGCTCTGCCATAGATGGTATAGTTGTTTCCATCTTCATCGGTGCCTGTACGGCCCTCACCATGGATGGTCACATTCTGTGCGCTCTGAACATCGAGATTGCCGTGGTCACCATAACCCAGCACATTGCCAGAACCGGTATTATCCATCAGGATGTCACCGGCGCAGGTAATAGTAGCGTCCCCCGTGATAAGGGCGGTGGAGGATACGCCCGTTACCTTCACATCCTGTGCGCCGGTAACGGTCAGGCTGCCATTTACCACAGCACCGTTCGCATTGCTCAGTACCACATCCACCTTATCCTCGAGATCGTCAGTGATCTCGACCTTCATCTTGCCAAAGCTGCCGGTACCGGTCAGGGTGTGGGTATCCGGGTCATAGGTGAGCTTGTCGTTGCCGACTCCAAGAATGTGCCCGCAGTTTTCGCTGGTCACTTCAATGGGGGTTCCATTGCCTATCGTGACTTTGATGCCGTAGTTGACCCCTTCATCAGGTTCAGGGATTTCCTTGACCCAGTTAGCAGTCAGGGTCATGTTTTCGTCCACAGTAACGGTGATATTTTCGCTGGTCTCGCCTCTTCCCTCCCATCTATCAAATTTCCACTGAGAGACATTATCCGGCGCAACGGCCTTGATGGTCAGTTCTTTGCCGTTTTCCACCTTATAAGTAGTAGTGCCATCTTCACCAGCAGTGCCCTCCAACTTGGTTTCGCCCTCATAGGCTTCGGCATACTTCAGGGTAAGAGTATGGGTGGTCCGTTCTACCCATTTAGCAGTCAGGGTCATATCTTCGGTCACGGTAACAGTGATTTTTTCGCTGGTTTCTTCACGGTCTATCCAGCCACCAAACTTCCACTGGCCTTCGCCCGGTGCAACAGCCTTGACGTAGACTGTCTTGCCCTCGTCCACATGATAGGTAGAAGTGCCGTTTGCGCTCGTTGCATTGATCAGCTCCGTGGTGTACGCTGCATCCGTGTAAGCCTTGGCATTCGTCAGCGTGAGCGTCTTGTTGCTCGGATTCACATACTCGATTCTGAAATAAGAGTATCTTGCACAATCATTCGCGTCCTGGGTCTCAGTGCTCTCGGCCTCGGAGCTGCCTGCATAATAGCGGGCAACGTAACCAGTCGGCAGATTCCTTACCTCCACCGTGCCTGCCTGAACTGCCTCATAACCGTAGGTATTGCAAAGCGTGACCGCACCAGTGCAGTGATCAAGTACCAGCTTGCCTGCTTTACCCCTGTCGCCGATTACGCCATAAATAGCAAAAGCGGTAGCCTGAATTTTTTGCGCATTGTGCACGGTCAGGGTTCCGCTGACGGTCGAGCCGTTTCCGCAATTCAGAGAAAGGGTCTGACAGTTGATATCTGCACCGCCGTTGAGGATGCCGTCAATGCTCACATCCTGTGCGCTGTTCACAGTCAGCTTGCCTTCAACAGCCTGATTTACCAAGCTGATGTTATTATAGTCAAGGTTGCCGCTGATTCTCACATCACCAGCGCTAGTAATCGTTGCCTCACCGCGAATCGCAGCATCAGTGCCGGAATCGGATTTTGTGACGGTCAGATCATTGACAGTTGCATTCAGGCTACCATTCACGGCGTAAGATGTACCCCTGATGGTGACGTTTTCTCCACCGTTAAGGATTACATCGCCATTAAAGCCGCCTTCAAACGCAAAGCCTTTGTCATAAGACACGGTGGGATAACCTAAAGGCCATGCCACGTCAAAGCTGACAGTTTCACCATTCGCCGTCAGGTTGTAAGTAGTATTGCCCACCGTAACGGTCAGTGTATGCGCCGCACTGCCACCTTCTGCCGCCAGTGCGCTGAGGGGGCTTGCCGCCTGCAGCAGCAGGCCAAGGCTCAGCAGCCCGGCAAGGAATTTACGGGTACGTAGTTTCATGTAGGGTGTACCTCCTCTGTTCTATCTTTGATCCTATCATACACCCGTAGCTCCCCCCGGGCATTCGTTTGACACGAATCGACCGAAAAATGCATCGAATCGACCCGTGCACAATTTTGGGAAATTCTGCCCCTTCTTTTGTGAAATTGTTTCATTTTGAGAATGAGCCAGATTGCTTGACACTGCCCGCGAATCATGCTAAACTTAGTCCACTTTGAAAAAAGCACAAATGCGTTGACGGGGAAAAAACGAATTTCTTCTGCGTACAGAGAGCCGCCGGGTGGTGCAAGGCGGGTGCAGAGGGCTTCGGTTACTGGCCCCTGAGCGGCAGGGCTGAACACACAAGTAGGCTCTGACGGATGTCCACCGTTACAAGGACAGCGATTCGCCGCAAAAAGCCGATCGTGCAAAGCGGCTGTGCCCAAAGGCGCAGCAAAGAGAGTGGTACCACGGGTGCCCTGTAGTTTGAACTTTACAGGCTCTCGTCTCTCAAGGTTTTCGCCTTGAAAGACGAGAGCCTTTTCGTATATCTGCCTTTTGAAAGCAGGCTTGCCCTCTCCGTCACGGCTTACGCCGTGCCACCTCTCCCAAAGTGAGAGGCCTTGGCAGTACGGCAAAGTTTTCGGTTTTGCCAAGGGCTCCCCCCTTTGGGGGAGCTGTCGAACGAATGTGAGACTGAGAGGGCGAGGACGCTCACAAAGAGCATGGCGCAAGAAGTGTAAATCGTTTAGGAGGACGCACATTATGATGGACGCAACCAAGTACGCTCCGGGTTACTACCCGGTACCCGCAGGCTATGACAGCTGGGTAAAGAAGGATCACATTGAAAAAGCCCCCGCATGGTGCAGTGTGGACCTGCGCGACGGCAATCAGGCCCTGATCGTGCCCATGAGCCTTGAGGAAAAGCTGGAGTTCTTCCAGATGCTGGTCAAGATCGGCTTCAAGGAGATCGAGGTGGGCTTCCCTGCTGCCAGCGACACCGAGTACGAGTTCCTGCGCACCCTGATCGAGAAGAACATGATCCCCGAGGATGTCACCGTTCAGGTGCTGACCCAGTGCCGCGACCACATCATCCGCAAGAC
>OGMP01002076.1_pt1 | contig 13444 bp, 10 predicted proteins | sample 1573261 | NCBI WGS metagenome assembly OGMP01 (sample SAMEA2581878, study PRJEB24529) | metagenome | biome: Human gut stool | place: China | collected 2011 | reverse complement strand
CAGACCGTCAAAAAATTGCATTCTTGCCTTATTGCGTGTGTAGGGGCGACCATTGGTCGCCCGCCAACTTACCGCAGCAACGCATTTTCCGGGAAAGTTTCTTCCAAGGCAAACAGGCACGGGCGAGCAATGCTCGCCCCTACAGGAGTTTTTTTTGACAGTCTGCCGCTGTCACCCGCGGCATCTCATTTGTAGGAGATCGTAAACTCCACGGTGTCCGCGTAGTCGCCCGCGTAGGCTTTGGCCCAATCGTCCTTCTCAATATGGATGGTCAGGGCCGTGCTTTCCCCTGCCTTTTTATAGCTGGCGGATGTAAACGCGCTTTTGCCGCTGCGGATCGTATAGGCGAGCTTTTTGCTTGTGTCGTTTACGTTTTCCAGTGTGCCGCTGGACTTCAGTGTCACATTGACGGACTTGTCGGGGTCAAGCTGGGCGTCGGTCAGCGTGATTGCGCCGAAGGACGTATCCTCAGCCTTAGAAATCACCTTTGTATCGGCCGGAATCGTCACGTTGTACGTTGGGGCAATATGCGTTTCGACCTTTACCTGGCGGTTATCCTCGGCGGCAAAGGCCGTGGCGCAAAACGCCGCGGAAAGTGCCGCCGCAAGGGCAAAGGACAGATACTTTTTCATACGCTTTCTCCTTTTCAGTTCTGCGGGTATACGGCAAGGTTAAACGTCACCGTATCGCTGTAATTACCGGCATACGGGGGATTGCTGGCGGCAAAATGCAGGGTAACCGTTTGTTCGCCAGTCTTTGTTTCAAAGTCGGCGCACACCGGTCCTTACTGTTAACCGCCTTCGCATCCGCAGTTCCCTGCTTTGCCGTTACCGTGTAGTCAAGCGTGGTTGCGCCGGATGCCAGCTTATAGTCCGATGCAAGGGAAATCCGCAAAGTCTTTCCCTCATTCAGGCGGACATCTGCAGCTGTGATGTTGAAATCTTTTTCGTAGGTGATTTTCTTCGTGTCTGCGTCTGTTTTTTGCTTCAGTTCTACCGTGCCGGGGATGGTCACGGTGTAGGCCGGGTCGATCTTAAACTGAACAGTGGTCTCTGCCTTTTGATCGGTGCTGCTCTGGGTGACATTGGTCTGGGGGGCACTGGTCGGGGGAACACTGGTATCGGCAAAGGCGGGCACGGCAAGGGCGGCGGCCAGCACTGCCGAGAGAGTAAAGCAAAGCAGTTTTTTTCATAGCTATATAACCTCCTGTGTTAGTTGCCGACCGAAACATTAAAGGTCACCTGGCCGGTGTAGGTGCCGGAATACGTAACATTACCGTCAATTGCAAACGTAAGGTCTGCTTTGCCCTCTTTGCCTGGTGCAGTAGGCGCGACTTCCAAAAAAGGGTTACCAGCCACAACAGCATCCTTGCCTTTCAAAACTTTGCAGGTCAGCTTTGCACCCTCGACGGATGTCACTTCGAAAGCAGCACTATTGAGTGCAACCTTTACTTTTTGGTTATAGGGTACAGTCACCTTTGAGGCTGTTACCGCTGCCACGCCTTCGACAGTGCCGTTGGTAGTGCTGCTCAGCGTTACCTTTGTCGGGATGGTTACGAGATAGCTGGGTTTTACCGTGTATTCAACATTTATGTCCCCGCTAGCTGGATTCGGGCTGCTGTTCGGGCCGGGTTTAATCTCGGTATCCGCAAACGCGGTAGTTGCGGCGGTGACGGCGAGCGCTGCGGTGAGCAGCAGGGTTACAATCTTTTTCATGGTGGGGTTCCTCCTTTTAAGATGCAGATTTGTTATCAACACTGACGGTAAAGGTTACCGTGCCGGTGTATGTGCCGGAATAGGTTGTGCTTTCGGGTTTGTTAAACTGCAATTCAACGTTTTTTTCAGATTCACCGCTCACGGCAGTCAATACTGGAACGAGGGGGGTTACTTCTTTTGTGGCGGTCTTGTTGGTAACATCGGTGACGGTGTACTCGCATGTGTCAAGGGCAGGGTTACCGTCCAGCGCGACCTTGAACTCGCTGCCTTCTGCCACTTTGACATTCAACGTCTTACCATTCGGCAGGATGACGTCCTTGGCTTTGATGGTTGCTGTTGTGCCCAACTGCACCGTGGCGGGGATGGTCACGGTGTAGGCAATGCATTGCGTACCACAGGCGGTGCATTTGCCATCCGCGCCAATGTTGTGGTCTTTGTGTGTGCTAGTATTGCTGTAGTTTGTGGGGCAGGGGGCGGACTGGTATACCTTGTCGCCGCCAAGTTTCGGGTAGTCGTCGGTGCCGATTTTCTGACCCCATACGGCTTGTTCGCGCTTATTTTGCAGCAGGTACGCCACCTCGCCGCTGGCAAACTGTGCTTGCGTTTTGGCGGTGATGCCTTGGTCGGTACTGCCGGAACTGCCGGTATCGCCGGGAAGGTAGTAACAGTTGGAGTAGCTGTACCAACCATCACCGCAAATTTTGGCGGCAGTGTTGCTGTCCGTATTGTAACAGTTTTGAATGGTTAATGGGCTATCGGATTCTCCGACGATGCCGCCGTACTGTTGGTTTTTATAGTAGGGTTTCGTTACAGCGCCGGTATTGCCGCAATCCTGCACCGTTGCATCGGATGTCAGTCCGACAATGCCGCCGAATTTGGCGTATTTGCAGGTCACTGCGCCGGAGTTGAAGCAGCGCTGTACCGTTGCATTTCTTGCCTCTCCGGCAATGCCGCCGAGGTAGTAACCGCCGTTCACGGTGCTGCCGCTGTTAGTACAGCCGGTGACATTTGTGGTGCCAGTTATGTAGCCAACAATACCGCCGTAGTATCTGCCCTCCGTATAACCTCCAGTGCCACCACTGGCAGTGTTGACCGCGTGGCAGCCGGTAATGGTGCCGCCTTTGATATAACCGCACACGGCGCCAATATATTCGTTACCGTTAAGGGAAGATTCCTGCACGGTGACGTTTTGTATGGTGGCGCCGTTTGCATAGCCGACCAGACCGACATAATTTTTATTTTTGTCCGTACAGGTCAGTCCGGTGATGGTGTTGCCGTTGCCGTCAAACTTGCCTGCAAACGGATTGCTTTCTGTGCCGATGGGCGTCCACTCGGTGCTGTCCATAGCGAAACTCGCCATCAGGCGGGCGTTGATGGTGGTTTGACCTTTGTTGCTTACCTGGTCGGCAAACCAGCGCAGCTGCCCTTGGTTGTGAATTTCGTAATAGTTACCTTCTGCTGGCGTTGCCTCCTGACATGCACCGCAGCGTATGCAAACGTCGTATTCATCATTATACTCGTGCCGGGTAAATGTTTGGTTGGGCGTATTGCTGTACCGCTTGCAGGAGGAACCCGTTGCCGCTTTGTAAACCGTGTAAGCAGAAGTGCTGTTAAGCACAGGGGTTTTGTCCGTTTCGCCTGTGTTGCCGATACGCTGCCCCCAAACCTGCGTGGTAGGTTTGTGCGCTGCTGTTGCTGCATCGTCCAGCGCTTTTTGCAGCAGGTAAGCAACCTCGCCGTTTTTGAACTGGAGTTCGGTTTTGGATTCGCCTTTAGAATCCGTTCCTCTTGTATCAAGGTAATAGCAGCCGGTGGAGCTACCACTACCACCACCGCACACGCCGCCGACCTTTTGCGTTGTGCCGGAAACCTCACGAATGTTATAGCTTTCTCGCACAGTGCCGTTGTCGTTCCAGCCGCACACGCCGCCGACATTGCCATTGCCTGAAACCTCGACGGTGTTATAGCATCCGTTCACAGTGCCGTGGCTGTTCTTTCCGCACACGCCGCCGACTACGCTTACGCCGGTAACCTTGCCGGAGTTATCGCTGTCTTGCAAGATGCTGTATAGGTTAAAGCCGCACACGCCGCCGATATTATCTGCGCCGGTAACCTTGCCGGTGTTGTGGCAGTTCAGCACACGCCCTTCGTTAGACCCGCAGATACCGCCGACAGAATTGCCTGTACCTTTTACTGTACAGCCGGAGGTACAGTTCTGTACGGTGCCGCCATCGTTCCAGCCGCAGATGCCGCCGACACTCCGATTTCCGGACACATAGGAATCCGCGAGGGTGACATTTTTCACGGTGCCACCGTTTCCAACGCAGCCGAACAAACCAACGTAGTTCTTCCTGCTGTCGTTAAAGTACAGCCCGCTGATGGTATGGTTTTGACCGTTAAACTCGCCTGTAAACTGACTGTTGTGTGTGCCAATGGGCGTCCAAGGGGTGAAGTTGGTGGAGGTCAAATCGCCGTTTTCGTTTAATACGTTGCTGTTGACAATGATGTTGTTCACCAGAATGGCGCTGATGCCGGTTTGACCGTTCTTTACGGCTTGGGCAAACCAGCGCAGGTTACTTTCGTCGTAGATTTGGTAGTAACCTTCGCCATCTTTGGTGGGTTCTTGGTAGGCATCCAGCGTTTCCACCGCATCCGTGGGCGCTTCGCCCCACAGCGCCAGCAGCGCGTTGGCGGCGGCGTCATAGCGCGCAAAATCCAGCCCGGCCAATTCGTCATCGGTAAGGCTTTGCTTGGCATCGTCAATGTCGGTCAGCGCCTGTTCCACTGCCGCGGCGTTGTCCTCCGTCACTTCGTCCGGCAGGGCGTCGATCAGCGCCTGCACCTCTGCCGCAGGGTCGGGGGCTGCCGTGGGTTCCGCAGACGGCTCCGGGGCAGGCGTTTCCGCAGCGTCCGGCGCAGGCGTTTCCTCTGGCGCCGGTGTGGCGGTAGGCTCTGCCGTAGGCTCCGGGGTCGGTGCTGCCATCGGCACAGCCGTTTCCTCCAGCGCAGGCTCCTTCGGCAGTGCGGTTTCTTCCCCTGCCGGTTCCGGCGTCGGCTCCTCCGGCGCAGGTTCGGTCAGCGCCGTTTGGGCTGTAACGGGAAGAAGTGACGTATCCTCGGCAAATACTGCCAGCGGGCTGAGCTGCAGCAGCAGCGCCGCGCTCAGCACAGCCGAAAGGATTCGTTTGCCTTTCATGAGCGGGGTCCTCCTTTGCTAAGATTACTGGACGTCCAGTATGGTTTCTACGTTGGCACCGTTCATGGCGCTGCCGTCCTGCAGGCTGGCGGTGGTGATGCGCAGGGTGGCGTTGTACTGCCCGGCCTCCAAGGGGCGGGTCAGGGTGATCACCTCGATCATCTGCCCCGGCGGTACCTGCTTGCTGGTGTACAGCACCTCGTCCGTGTCGGACAGGACCAGCTCAAACGTGAAGTAGCAGGGGTTGCCCTCCGGGTTCAGCAGCGCCACCTGTACGGTTTGCTGGTTGGTCGGCAGGCTGATAGACGGATAGCCGGGAATCTTGATGCCGACTGCCTCGCCGCTGTCGGCGGATTTGTCCGGCAGCTGATCGCCCGACCACGCGCTGGTACCTTGCTCTAAATCCGGGGTGAAGGTGTCCTGTTGTTGGCTGCAGGAAAGCTTCATGCCCGCCAGTACCGCTGTCACAATGATCACCACCGCCGCGATAATGCCGATTACAATGTGCTTTTTCTGCAGCACGATGCCGCCCTGTTCCTTTTTACTCATGGAGTGTCCCTTTCTTTGCTGTATCGGAAGTTGTTATGGTATAGCCCTATTTTTGTCATTCTAGCAATTTTTGCGGAAACGCGCAATGCATCTGGGACGAATAGACATTGCATAATCATACCAACCGGTTCTAAAGCAAAAAAATGCCCGCGCAGCGCATTTTTGCGTTGTGCGGGTTGTACAATATTTTTGTTGTTTCGTCCCAAAGTTGCGTCAAGGTGCGTAAAGCGGCCTTCCGGGGGTTCACTTTTTATTACGCGGGAAAGACGGTTCGGCTTCGCCCTCCACCGGCAGCACCAGGCGGGAGCAATACCGTTTGGTTTCGATTTCGCGCCCGGTGTAGGGCGCAACAATGCCCAGCACACGCGGGTCCCCGGCGGGTGTCAGACCGCGCTCCTTCACCTCGCGGCCCAGACGCAAAAATGCCTCGTCCGCGCCCGCGTAGCTGCCGTAATACAGCACCGACAGGGCGCGGCAGGCAGGCAGAGTCACGGCCTCCTTGGGGGCTTTTTCGGGGCGCACGGGCACGCACACCCAAAACGGATACGGCTCGTCCGTGATATAGCCGTTCAAAAAATCCTGCCGCTGCGAGACGGTAAAAATCGGCTCGTCAGACAGGCGATACCCCCGCCGCACGCACTCGCCGTAAAAATCATACATGGCGTTGTACTTTTCGGCAATGGTGTGTCCCTCGCACAGGCGGCGGCAGCAGGTCACGGCGGGCAGCGTAAGCACCTGCACCGATATGCCCGTATCCGTGCCCGCGCGCAGACGCAGCTCCTCGACCCCGCGCGCGACCTCGTGCAGGTGTTCCTCCAGTGCGGCCAGCAAAACAGCCGTCTCGCCGCCGCTGGCAAAGTAGGCGGCTATATCCTCGGTGCCAAGGCCCATGGCTTTCAGCTTTTCGATCTGCAAAATGCGGGCCACGTTGTGGTTGTCGTAATAGCGGCGTCCGCTGTCCGGCGCGGTGTAGGCGGGCGTCAGCAGACCCTTTTCCTCTAAGCGCAGCAGCGTGCTGCGGGACAGGCTGCAGGCGCGGGCGGCCTCGGTAATTTGAAAAAGTTTTTTCATATCTTCCGGCATGGCGCAAATCTCCTCAAAAAAAGTGCTTGCTTCGTTCATGGGTGGACGGGTTATACTGCCATTATACGAGATACAGCGCCGTTGTCAAGACCCTGCGCGGCGCAAGGAAGTGGGGGTTCAATACCTTGACGCGGTGGAAACGGATTTTGTGTGCTGTGCTGTGCCTGTGCGTACTGTGCGGCATTGCGGTGGTGGGCGCTTCGGCGGCGAACCTGCCCATAAAATTTTCCACAGAGGGCAATGTCTACCAATACGCTGTAAGCAAGAAGGACCCCGACACCGTGACCTATGGTGCAAGCTCCCCCGCTGCCGCCGCGGGTTCCGGCAGTGCCACTCTGTCCGGCAGCGGTATAAGCGTCAGCCTTGACACCGGGTACAACAAAAACTTCAAGCTGTGCTATAAGGAAATTCCCGTCACGGTTACAGTCCCCGCCAACACGACCTACACCGTAACGTTTGATATTGCGCTGAACGGGACGTACACCCGTTCCAACAAAAGAGCGACCTCGAATGCTTCTTTTCAGGTAGTGTATCTGGGGGATGTTTCCGCTGCCAACACGGCGACGGTATTTTATCCGTGCAAAACAAGCGGAAATACGATAAAAACGACGATTGGCGGCAGTGATGCAAATACCAATATCGTTCAGATAACGATGGATAACGCCACGACCGTAAATCGTTCCGAAACCAAAAGCTACGACTTTGTCAACACCACAAGCCAAGCAAAGGATATTACCAAATATTTCGGCGTCTGGATTGCGGGCAACTTCGGCAGCAGGTACAGCAATCGGGCAAGGGCTACCTGTACGGTCACGCCCGCGTCTTACCTCGTAACTTTTGATCCCAACGGCGGCAGGGTCAGCCCGGCAAGCACAGCGGTGACCATCGGCAAAACCTACGGCACACTGCCCACGCCCACCCGCACAGGCTACAGCTTTGACGGCTGGTATACCAAAAAAACCGACGGCACAAATGTAACCGAAACCACCACCGTTGGCACAAATCCGCCCACCACACTGTATGCCCACTGGACAGCCGAGAAATATCTGGTAACCCTTAATGCCAACGGCGGCAAGATCGACACAACAAGCGGACAAGTCAGCACAAAAAGTTACACAGCAACCTACGGCAGCAAATACAATTTCCTGCCCACACCCACCCGCACAGGGGGTTACAGCTTTGACGGCTGGTATACCGATCAAACCAACGGCACCAAGGTAACCAGTGCCACCACCGTTACCACCACCAAAAACCATATCCTGTACGCGCATTGGCATTTGACCCCGGCCACGGCCCCCAAAAATGTCGAATTGACGATGAATCCGACGACCGGCGACTATGGCGAGCGCATTTTTCACCGTGTGAGTTCCGATAAACCCTCGGGTCACACCCTGGAAAGAACCTGGTATGACTGTGATAAAAACGGCGAAAACGGAATCCTTATCACCGATGAAAACGGAGACCCCACCTACCCCACAACCCCCACCGCAGGGGTGCATTACTATTACGTGCTGGTCACGGCCACACGCACGGACAACGGCCAGAAAGCCAGCACAAAAAGCAATGTAGTCTGTGTAACGGTGACAAAAGCCACGCCGAAAATCGCCGAGCCGCCAACGGCTGCCAAGCTGGACCTGGCTGTGGGCGACACCCTGGCTGCCAGCGCCCTGACCGGCGGCACTGCCAAAAACAACAACGCCAACCCCTCAATCCCCGTGGCAGGCCACTTTGTGTGGAAGGACGCCACGGTCAAGCCCTCCCGCGGCGGAAGATACTATGCCGTTGTTTTTCAGCCGGACGACACCCAAAACTACGAACCGGCCGAAACCACGGTGTATGTCAACGTGACCTGCAGCCACAAATTCGGCGCATGGAGCGCCGGAAGGCGCACCTGCACAGTCTGCGGCGAGGAGGATGTACGCACCAACACCGTCACCGTCACATGGGGCGAGTTGGCCTACACCTACACCGACGGGGCGTGGAACCCCGCCACACACGATTATGACATCGGCGGCGGCTGGGCACCGAACCGCAAAAACGGCGATGTCATCACCGTGCAGAATGAGGGCGCAAACAAAGTCCGCGTGAAGTTCCAATACACACGAACCGACACGGCAATCGGCGGCAGCTTTGCCAACAGCGACGGAGACTACCTCTACAGTCCGATTGACCTGCCGGTAAACAGGACGCAAACCGTGCGGCTGTGCCCGACAGGCCGCCCCGGCAAGGCACTGAACAACGCAAAAATCGGGTCAGTAACGGTCCGACTGGAAGGGGGCTATTGATGGAAAACACAGATAAAAAAGGCAAAAAGCGGTGGCTGCTGCTCCTGCTGCTGTTGCTGTTGCTGCTTCTGTTGCTGCTTGGCGTGCTGTTCAGCCGCAAAAAGCCGCAGGCGACGGACACCGCCCCCGCGCCGGAGTCATCGGTATCGACGCCCGCCGGCGGCGGCACGGTGTCGCTGACCTATTCCGATGCGGCAGGCATCGACTTAACCGCCGGGCAGGTCACGCTGCTGTTTGCCAACCCCGAAAAGTCCGGCTGGGACGCCACGGTCTGCCTGGTCGTCGGGGAGCGTGAGGCGGCACGATCCGACCTGCTGGCCCCCGGCGAGCAGGTCACCCAGCTGCCGCTTTTGGACGGTGCCGAAAAAGACCTGACGGCAGGCAGCTGCAGCGGCACGCTGAAGGTATCGTTCTACCACCCGCAAACCGGCGCCAAGGCTATGCTGGACGCCGAAATTCCCGTAACCGTCACCGTAACGGGCTGACCCCCGCACGGACGACATAGGGCAATGCCCGTACAATTTTTCAGGAAGGATGAAAAACAATGATGAAGAAAAAAACAGCTCTGGTACTTACCCTTGCCATGGTGTTCTCTCTGGCACCGCTGTCTGCCTACGCGGAAACGATCACCGCAGTCGGCGGCGCAGCCAGCCACGATGTAACGGCAACCTATAGGGCAGATTCGTCCGGCGGCGCGGGCGGCACGGTGTACAGCGTGGACATCACCTGGGGCGATATGGCGTTTACCTATACGGCGGAAGCCGGTATTTGGGACCCTGCCACCCACAAAACCACCGACGCCGAAGGCGGTGTCTGGACGGTAGACAATAAAGGCGGCAACACGATCACCGTGACCAACCACTCCAACACGGGCGTTACGGCAGCGTTCAGCTATGCGGCAGACGCTGGCTTTGAGGGCATCAGCGGCAGCTTTGACAATGCACAGCTCGATCTGCGAACCGCCGTCGGCACGGCTGTGGACGAGGCCCCCAACGGCACAGCCGCACTTTCTCTTAGCGGCGCATTGGGCAGCACCACCGCCGACAACACCAAAATCGGTACCATCACCGTGACGCTGAACTGAGCACCGCATTCCTGCAACGGATGTCCCGGACTGCCGCCCCTTGGCCCCCTACACGCTCTTTCCTGTTGCATGTGTAGGGGCGACCCTTGGTCGCCCGCCGACTTGGCGCAGCAACGCATTTCCCGGGACAGTTTTCTTGCAAAACAAACGGGCACGGGCGAGCAATGCTCGCCCCTACAATGCACTCTTTCAAAACGCAAAAAGGGATGCCGCATTCGCGGCATCCCTTTGCTTGTAGAAAAAGCCTGTTACCGGAAGATTTGTAGGGATGGGTCTTGACCCATCCGCACATCTGGCCGCGCGCAGCGCATAAAATCGCGCCAAATGGCGCGCGGTTTTCTCGTCGCGTCGTGCTTTTGGCGAGGCAGCACGGAACGGTCAAGACCGTTCCCTACAAATCTACCGAAAGTTTGCAATATTCCCATTAAGTTTTTCGTCAGTCCAGGGGCGGCCAATGGCCGCCCCTACCTATTTAATATAGGCAGGATAGGCTCAGCGGGTACCCTGTGCGGATTTCTGCCGGGCACTTTTGCGGTACTCATTGGGTCTGGTGCCTTCGATCTTACGGAAACATTTGGAAAAATAAGCCAAAGAGCCGAAGCCGATCTGCTCGGCGATCTGGGTCAGGCTGAAATCGGTGCTGGTAAGCAGCGCTTTGGCCTCGGTAATGCGGCGCTTCATCAGGTAGTCGATGGGGGAGACCTTATACTCGTTCTTGAACGAGTGGGACAGGTAATATTTGTTTACGTGGGCAATCTCCGCCAGCTTGTCCAGGGTAATGCTTTCACTGTAATTTTCATCGATATATCGTTTTGCAGTGGCACATTCCTTGCTCTCGGCGGGCGGCGCGGTGAGACGCAGCGAAACCGACGCCATACGCACGATCCTGACAAGCAGCACCTCGGTCAGGTCCTGGCAGACCATCTCGCAGCCGTCCTCCCGCGCGTCGATTTCCCGCAGCAGCAGCTGCATCAGGCTCAGCAGCTCCTCCCGCTGGGGACCGCATTTCAGCATCGTGTAGCCGTGGTCCTTCTGGTCAAACAAAATTTCAATGCCCTCGATGCCCAGCACAATATATTCCAGCGGGTTTGCCCGGTAGCTCAACTCGGTATGCAGGGTGCGGGGGTTCACAATGACCATGTCGTCCGGGGCAACGTCCAGCATTTTGCCTTCGACGTTGAACTGACCGCGTCCATCCACGCAGTAGAACACTTCAGTGCAGGAGTGGGTATGCGGCACCGAGTTCCAGTCCCCGCCGAAGCGGCTCTTGCTCACGTACAGCAGGCGGATGGCCTCCCGCGGGGGAACGTCCATATTGAATTCATACCGTGTGTTCATAGGCGGTGCGCCTCCGAATGACAAAATATTTACAAAAAGCTCAAAGCATTTGGAGCAATATCGTTACATAATTAAGCAAGAACGGAAAAGTAAAAAGCCACGGGCCGTTTCCGATTCTGTCCTTATTATATACGCATTTGGGGCGCATGGCAAGAGCTTTCCATAAAAAATCACGATGTAAAACAGAATACCGGCACGTTTCGCTGCAAACAGGCCCAAAACTAGCAAGCTGCACAAAGAATAGTCTTACTTTTTGTGCAGCTTTTTCTGTATTTCCTGATGTTGCCGCCGGCATTCGAAAATAAAGCAAGATAGTACAAATGCGCAACAATATACCTACTGTTCAAAGAGGGCAGAAACAAGTATGATGATGTCAATGAAACGATGCCTGCCGTGGCAGACAAAACGGACAGAGAAGGGATTATGAAGATGGAGCAGACCGGAAGATTGACACTTCCCACAGACGCAGATGTGGTTGCGGAGACCCTGCGGCTGAAGAATCTGTTGGGCGCGGATGCCCTGCGCGACTGCGACGGCACCGAAATGCCGAAGGAGCTGCTGACGGACCCCGCCAAAAAGTACGCTACCTATTATACGACCCGCAAGGACAACGCCTGGGCGGAAGCAAACCCCGACGAGGTCCAGCAGGAGTATCTTATCAGTGACCGCCATACGGCGCGCGGCACGAAGCTGCGCGTTCATCTGATGGACGGCTTCCACACCCAGCAGCTCAAGGTCAACACGCTGGATGACCCCAAGCGCTGGTGGGAGGTCATTGACCGCACGACGGGCGAGGTCGTCCCCACCGACAAATGGTTCTTCGATGAGCCGACGGGCGAGGTCGAGATCGAAACCGTCCCCTATCACGAGTACACCGTCAGCTTTCTGGCGTTCCTGATCTGGGACCCCGTACACATGTACAACTTCCTGACCAACGACTGGAAGGATACGCCCCACCAGCTGACCTACGATGTGCGCCAGCCCAAGACGCAGGCCTATGTAAAAGAAAAGCTGCGCCGCTGGTGCGAGGCCAACCCCCACATTGATGTGGTGCGGTTCACGACCTTCTTTCACCAGTTCACGCTGACCTTTGACGACCAGAAGCGCGAGAAATTCGTCGAATGGTTCGGCTACAGCGCCAGCGTCAGCCCCTACATTCTGGAAAAATTTGAAAAGTGGGCAGGGTACAAGTTCCGCCCCGAGTTCATTGTGGATCAGGGCTACCACAACACGATGTTCCGCGTTCCGAGCAAGGAGTTCCGCGACTTCATCGAGTTCCAGCAGCAGGAGGTCTGCGCTCTTGCCAAAGAGATGGTCGACATCGTCCACTCCTACGGCAAGGAAGCGATGATGTTCCTCGGCGACCACTGGATCGGCACCGAGCCCTTTATGCCGGAGTTCAAGACCATTGGTCTGGATGCCGTGGTGGGCAGCGTGGGCAATGGCTCCACGCTGCGTCTGATCTCTGACATCGAGGGCGTGAAGTACACGGAAGGACGCTTTCTGCCTTACTTCTTCCCGGACACGTTCCATGAGGGCGGCGACCCGGTGAAAGAAGCCAAAGAAAACTGGGTCACAGCCCGCCGCGCCATCCTGCGCAAGCCCATTGACCGCATTGGCTATGGCGGCTATCTGAAGCTGGCTCTGGACTTCCCGGAGTTTGTGGACTATGTGGAAAGCGTCTGCAACGAGTTCCGGGAGCTGTACGAGAACATCAAGGGCACCACCCCCTACTGCGTCAAGCGTGTGGCAGTGCTGAACTGCTGGGGCAAGATGCGTGCCTGGGGCTGCCACATGGTCCACCATGCCCTGTACTACAAGCAGAACTACAGCTACGCCGGGGTCATCGAGATGCTGTCCGGTGCTCCCTTCGATGTGAAGTTCATCAGCTTTGAGGACATCAAGAAGGACCCGGCCCTACTGGACAGCCTGGATGTCATCATCAACGTAGGCGATGCCGACACCGCCCACACCGGCGGCATCTGGTGGGAGGACCCGGAGATCTCCTCTGCCATCCGCAAGTTCGTCTGGAACGGCGGCGGCTTCATCGGCGTTGGAGAGCCGTCCGGTCATCCATATCAGGGTCATATCCTCCAGATGGCCAGTGTTCTGGGCGTGGAGGAAGAAAATGGCTTTACCCTGAACTACGACAAGTACAACTGGGAAGAGCATCCGAATCATTTCATCTTGCAGG
>OGMP01002073.1_pt1 | contig 13468 bp, 8 predicted proteins | sample 1573261 | NCBI WGS metagenome assembly OGMP01 (sample SAMEA2581878, study PRJEB24529) | metagenome | biome: Human gut stool | place: China | collected 2011 | reverse complement strand
TGGTGTTAACCTTGAGGATATCTCTGCTCCGAGATGCTTTGAGATCGAGAAGAAGCTGAAAGAAAAATGTGATATTCCGATCTTCCATGACGATCAGCACGGAACAGCAGTGATCACACTTGCAGGTGTTATCAATGCGCTGAAACTGGTTGGCAAGAAGCTTGATGAAGTGAAGATCGTTACTTCCGGAGCAGGTGCTGCAGGTATCGCTATCATCAAACTGTTAATGTCCATGGGACTTAAAAACGTAATCATGACAGACAGAAAGGGTGCAATCTACGAAGGCAGAGAAGGATTAAACCCGATTAAAGAAGAGATGGCTAAGATTACAAACTTCAACAAAGAGAAAGGTACTCTTGCAGAAGTGATCAAAGGCGCAGACATCTTCATCGGTGTATCCGCACCTGGAACACTGACACAGGATATGGTCCGCTCAATGGCAAAAGATCCTATCATCTTTGCATGTGCAAACCCGGTACCTGAAATCTTCCCTGACGAAGCAAAAGCAGCAGGCGCAGCAGTGGTATCCACAGGACGTTCTGATTACCCGAACCAGGTCAACAACGTACTCTGCTTCCCGGGCATCTTCCGCGGAGCGCTCGATGTGAGAGCATCTGATATCAACGATGAAATGAAGGTCGCAGCAGCTTACGCAATCGCAGGCCTGGTAAGCGATGAAGAGCTGAACGCAGACTACATCCTCCCGGCAGCCTTTGATCCGCGTGTCAAAGATGCGGTGGCAGCAGCCGTTGCAGAGGCAGCAAGAAAGAGCGGCGTAGCGAGAATTTAAACAGAGTTTGATACAAAAGAAAACGACAGAAAAAGGCTTCCCGGACAGCAAGGAAATCCGGGAAGCCTTTTTGCGTATCGTTAAGAAATTATGAAAGAAAGCAGCAGTTACATTCAGCCAGCCAGATCGTCTTCTGCCGGCAGTTCCGGTCCGGTCAGAGCGTACGGATCGAGAATGTCGTCGAGCTGTTTCTGTGTCAGCAGTTCGTCTTTCAGAACCAGAGAAGTAACACTCTCGCCCGTCTTCAGCGATTTCTTTGCAATCGAGGCCGCTTTCTGGTATCCGATATACGGGCAGAGCGCCGTTGTGATGCCGACACTCTTCGAAACGAGATCCTCGCACCGTTTCTCATTTGCGGTAATGCCGAGAATACAGTTCTTCACAAGCGTATTCACAGCGCCTGTCATCGAGGTGATGGAAGAGAACAGGGAGTAGAAGACAACCGGCTCAAACGCGTTCAACTCCATCTGGCCAGCCTCAGCCGCCATCGTGATTGTGGTGTCGTTTCCGATGACATGGAAGGCAACCTGTGTCACAACCTCCGGGATCACCGGGTTGATCTTGCCCGGCATGATGGAGCTTCCCGGGGACAGAGCGGGAAGATTGATTTCCATCCAACCAGCGCGCGGTCCCGAGCTCATCATGCGCAAATCCTTGCTGATCTTGGATAGTGTGACGGCAAAGGACTTGACTGAGCCTGACACGGCAAGGAAGAAGTCCGGATTTTGGAAACCGTCGAAGAGATTGGGATTGGGGTGGACCGTCTCACCCACAATTTCGGAGATGTGCTTATAAAACGCGTCCGTATACCCAGGGGCGGCACCGAGCCCCGTTCCAACGGCGTTGCCGCCCATGATCAATTCAAAGCAGCCGCCGCGAAGATCTCGAAGCGCTTTGACCTGACGGCGAACGGCGCTGGCAAAGCCTGAAAACTCCTGCCCGAGCGTGACGGGCAGTGCGTCCTGCCAGCAGGTGCGGCCGACCTTGACGATTTCTTTGAATTCCTTGGCCTTGGCATCAAACGCGTCGGCGAGTTTTTCGCCTTCGGCGATGATCACGTCCAAACGCGGAGCGATAGCCAGATGCGTTGCTGACGGGATGGTGTCGTTGGTGGACTGCGCCATGTTGACGTGCGTATTGGGATGCACGGCGTCTTGTCCCTTGTGACCGGTCATCAGTTCGTTGGCCAGATTGCCGATCACTTCATTGACGTTCATATTGACGCATGTGTAGCCGCCACCCTGCCACATATCGAGCGGAAACTCCTTTTCAAATCCTCCGGCGATCACTTTGTCGCAAGCCTGTTCAATGGCTTTTGCAATTTCGGGCTTCAGAGCTCCGATTTCGGCGTTGGCCAAGGCGCAGGCCTTCTTGATTTTGCAAAGCGCGATGTGCATGTCCGGGTAGGCAATCACGGGAAAGCCCGCTGCGCCCGAAACCTTGAGCATGCGAGTTGTTTGAATGCCGTAGTAACGGTCATTGGGGATGGACATTTCACCGAGGCAATCGCGTTCAATACGGGTGTCGGTCATTTTGAATTCTCCGAAGGCTCCGTTTTTGGGGTGGAGTCAGTAATCAATGATTCAAAAATTTTGAACGATTAGAGGAAATTAGTGTGGTGTTGCTGAACTGAAATTTTGGATTGAAAATCAAATAAAAGACGTATTATTTAAGCGAAGAACATTTTCATCTTTCATGACTATGAACGGCAAGTCAGTTCAGGTTTGTTCAAACTTTTGTTAATTATTTCTGAACATAGAAATGCAGACCGAATTTGATCTCAAAGGACTGCAGGCGTTTTTGGCTGTTGTGGAACACAGGACCGTACGCAAAGCGGCACAAGTTCTGGATGTGACGCCTTCGGCGGTTTCTCAATCCATTGTCGGCTTGGAGAGAAGTCTTGGCGTTGAGTTGTTTAATCGAGATGCGCGACCGTTAAGACTGACGCCCGCCGGCCGGCGAATGCTTCAGAGCGGTGAGCATCTGATGGGAGAGGTATGTCGGCTCAAAGCCCGCGTCTGTGCGGAGACGTTGTCGATGCAGGAGTTAAGGCTTGGGCTTGGAGAGTCTGTGACCACAACCATGAGTCCTTGGTTGTTGGCACGACTGTATAAAAAGGTGGCCAACCTGGTCGTCTATTCCGGTTTGGCCCAACCGATGTCTGAGAAGCTCAGGAACGGGTCGCTGGACGTCGTGATCTGTTCTGGAGCTCAATTGGAGGATGAAAAATGGTCATGGCAAGCTGCCTACGAGGAAGAGTTTCTTTTGGTTTGTTCACGAACTCTGCCGTCGGTGAGTTCGGTTGAAGATTTAAGGCATGTCGCGCAGACGCATCCCTACATTTGCTACAACCAAGAAAGCTCGGATCAAATACAAGCAAACCGCATACTGAATTCAAGCGGTATTTTTTCGACGGAACGCATTGCGGTTTCGTCGAGTTACGCCGTTGTAGGTTTAGTTGCACAAGCCGGTGGTTTCGCTTTGTTGCCGCCGTCCGATGTGTGGTGCGGACGACAGTTTTTGTCAGATGTTCGGTTTTGCCGGTTACCTGTTTCTCTGCGAGAGACGAGGAAGATGTGGGTGGTGGGCGGAGCCAATCGGGGAATCGAAGCAATAGAACTTGTCCGGTCGCTTGCGGTTGAAGTCATGCGAGAACAGATGCTCGAAGAATTCAAAAACGCGGCGCCGGGCTTGGAGCAATTTGTGCGGCTTTGACACAGACTATACCGGTCGACTCTTCACCGGAAGGCTGACCTTAATCGCATCAGGCTTAACGACGTTAAGGTGATGCAACAACGTCGGCTCGATTCAAAAAAACTGCCTGCAGTTTTTACCGCAGGCAGTTCGTTAATCTGACAGAATCGGCCGAATTATTACTTCTCGACCTTGGTCTCGCGCATCTGCATGAGCGTGGCGTAAGCGGGCTGCAGATCGGTCTTCACAAGCTTCGTCTTGAGATCGAAAAGCTTGCGGTAAAGCGTCGAGTTATCGGCGTTGGGCGTGTACTCGGCGTCCTTGATGATCGTCTTTTCCAAAAGCGGACGCACATCTTCAATGTGACCGGCTGCCTTGGCAGCAAACACGCAGTTCGTCACCACGGCGCCGCCCGCATTGCGGTAGCGAACAACAGTTGCGTTCAACATATCAGCCTTGATCTGATTCCAGAGAGAATCGCGGCTGCCGCCTTCCGTGACGGTGATGCGGTTAAGGTCCACGCCTGCCGCACGATAGGTGTCCGTGATTTCCATGTAGTCGTAGCCGATGGCTTCCAGAACGGCGCGCCACTGCACGAACTGATCGTCGTCCAGGGTCATGTTGAGGAACATACCGCTGGCGCCCTTGAATTCGCCGGTGCCGCCGGTGAGGTAGGGGAGGAAAACCACGCCGTTGCTGCCTGCGGGCACTTCTTCGGCCTTTTCCGACAACACGCGGTAGTAGCTCGAGTCGTCAGCTTTCTGGCAAATGTTGTCCTTGAACCAGCGCAGCGACAAACCGCCCGTACGGATGAAGCCCCAGTAAAAGTAGGTGTTTTCGAGCGTGCCGCTGTTAAAGATCAGGCCCGAGCCCTTCTTGGAGAGTTCCGGAACGATGCCTTTGGTGGACACGCAGAACATGGCGCAGGTGCCTGCCACGTCCACGCCCTGACCGGCTTCGAAAACGCCTGAGCCCAGCATCGACTGCATCGTGTCGCCTGCGCCAGCGCAGACAGGAGTGCCCGCAACGAGCCCCGTGCGCGCGGCCATTTCTTCGCTCACACCGCCCACAATGTCCCAGGGCTTGAGAATGCGGGGCATGTACTTCTTGTCGATGCCCAGGATGTCGAGCTGCTTGTCGGACCATTCCTTCTTTTCGACCTTGTAGCCGAGACCCCAGCCTGACATCGCACCCCAGTCGATGAAGGCGTCTTCGCCCTTGAGGCCTGCGAGGTTCATGAGGATGTAGGGAGCGTTATGCACGAATTTCACGCCCTTCTTGCGGAAGTCTTCGCTGTTGGCGAGGAACCAGCGGGCAAACATGGCCGGGAACATGCAGTTGGCTTCCGGGTTGCCGGTTTCACGCCCCCAGATGTCGAGGTTCTTGGCGTTGATTGCGTCAACGTCAGCCTGCGTGCGGCTGTCGAGATAATTGATATAGGGTGTGACGGCTTTGCCGTTTTCGTCCACACCGCAGATGCCGCAGATGATGCCGTCACCCATGACGGCGGCGATGTCGGACGGACTGTAGCCTTTGCCCTTGATGGCCTCGACGGTCTTCTTCATGCACTCAACGGTGATGTTGAGAAACTCATCGATGTTCATCTGCACCCAGCCGGGCTGCGGGTAGTGCAGAGTGGTGGGAAGCGAGTGCGACGCGACCGGATTGAAGTTTTCGTCGTAGACGGCAACCTTAACCGACTGCGTGCCGGCATCGAAACCCATGTAAAGCTTTGCCATGTTCAATTATTCCTAAGAATCGTTAGCGGTCATTTTTCGAGCAAGCATTGTACGCAGGTTTTCTAGGTGTTTTTTCCTAGGTGCCGGCAGGAAAAGTGTTTCTGAAAGTACCGAGCCGAGAGAGTGTCGGTTAGGGGCGAACTCGGAGCGCGGTGCACGTTGAAAAAAGTCGTGTTTTTTCAGGTCTCTCTTTGGTATAATCCGGCGCTTACGGGCGTTTTCAGGCCCTTTTGTACCGAATTTTTAACCGACTGTCTGCGCTTTGTTCCCGGCGATTTGCCGAGGTTTCGGGCGCTTTGAGAAAGAAAAAACAATGACCGAAAATCAAGAAGCTGTGAAGGCTGAAGAAACCGTTCAGGAAGAAAAGGCTGTTGCCGCTACCCAGGAAGCCGCTGCCGAAAAGAAGGAAGAAGCCGTTAACCCGAATCTGCGCACTCTTGAAGTGACGATCGACGGCAAGGAATTCCAGGACGGCGTGACCAAGGAACTGCGTCGCCTTTCCAAGAAGGCCAAGATGCCGGGCTTCCGTCCGGGCCATGTGCCGTTTGCCATGGTTGAGGCCATGTACGGTCAGCAGGCTTCCGCCGAAGTCATCAACACGCTGCTCGAACGCGAAGCCAACAAGGCCATGCGCGACGGTCAGTACCGTGTCGTCGGCCAGTTCGACGCCAAGCCGCTCGCTCCGGCCGAAGGCAGCAAGGACCTTCGTTTCGAAGTGAGCTTCGAGGTTTATCCCGACATCGTTCTGCCGGACTTCTCTTCCGTTGAACTCAAGCGCTACCTCTGCACGGTCGATGACGAAGCCGTCAACAAGACGATCGACACGATCGTCAAGCAGCGCGTCACCTTCACGAAGGAAGAAGGCCGCCAGGCTGCCGCTGAAGACCGTCTGACGGTCAACTTCACCGGCACGATCAACGGCGAAGAATTCCAGGGCGGCAAGGCCGAAGGCTTCAGCTTCGTGCTCGGTCAGGGCCGCATGCTCCCCGAATTCGAGGATGCCGCCACGGGCATGGCTGCCGGCCAGAAGAAGACCTTCTCGCTTACCTTCCCGGAAAACTACGGCAACAAGGAACTCGCCGGCAAGGAAGCTCAGTTTGAGCTCGAATGCGTGAGCGTCGAAGCTCCGCACTACCCGGAAGTCAACGACGAATTCGCGAAGTCCCTCGCTGTCGAATCCGTTGAGGTTCTCAAGACCGAAATCCGCAGCAACATCGAACGCGAAGTGCAGGAACGTCTCTACGACCGCAACCGCACCGAAGCCTTCAATGCTGCCGTCGAAGCCTTCAACTACCAGGCTCCCGCCGCCATCGTTCACTCCGAACAGGAACGTCTGCGCGAAAACTTCCAGCAGATGCTCTACGGCATGACCGGTCAGAAGAACAAGGAAGGCGCTCCGCTGGATCTCTTCCTTGAGCCCGCCAAGAAGCAGGCTCGCATCGGCATGATGATCACCGCGATCATCGACCAGAACAAGCTTGAAGCCACCGACGACGACATCAAGGCCCGCGCTTCTTTGCTCGCCGCCGCTTACGAACAGCCCGAAGAAGTGGTCGAAGACCTCGTCAAGACGCAGCGCAACAACCTTGCCAGCCGCGTCCTCGAAGAAAAGGCTCTCGAATTCCTCTTCAGCAAGGCCAAGACCACCGAAGAAACGCTCACCTTCGAGCAGCTCTCCGGCATGGGTCGCCAATAATTCGGTTCCTTGCGAACTGATCTGCGCCGACAGGCTCTGAGGCACCGGCAGTCAAGCCGTACCAAGGGCCTGTCAGGTACACGAAAGCGGGAAAAAGCAACAGAGGAGGCGTTAGCTTCCACGGGCTTTTTTCCGTTTTTGTTTCTACGGGAGCGCAAAGCTTTGAGCGCGACCGAAGCGTTGAATTTTTTACGGCTCGGCCTGTGAGGCGGAGTTCCAACAAGCGAAATATCAAATCATGCACGACATTCAAAACGCATTGATCCCGATGGTGATCGAACAGAGCGGCCGCGGTGAACGCAGCTTCGATATTTATTCGCGTCTGCTGCGCGACCGCATCGTGTTCCTGTCGGGCGAAGTCAACGACGAATCGGCAAATCTCGTGATTGCCCAGCTGTTGTTCCTTGAAAGTGAAAATCCCGACAAGGATATTTCGCTCTACATCAATAGCCCGGGCGGATCGGTTTACGCCGGTTTGGGCATCTACGACACGATGCAGTTCATCAAGCCTGACGTGCAGACGATCTGCGTGGGCATGGCCGCTTCGATGGGGGCCTTCCTTCTGGCGGCCGGCGCCAAGGGCAAGCGCTATTCGCTTCCCAACTCCCGCATCATGATTCATCAGCCCTCGGGCGGCAGCCGCGGCATGGCAAGCGATATCCAGATTCAGGCTCGCGAAATCCAGGACCTCAAGGGGCTCTTAAACGGCATCCTTTCGGAACGCACCGGCAAGCCGCTCGACATCGTCACCCGCGACACCGACCGCGACTACTATATGAGCCCGGCCGAAGCGCTCGAATACGGCATCATTGACCGCATCTATACCCGCCGCGGCGAGTAACCCCGACATTCAAGGAAATCATGGAAAAGAATAACGAGCTTCGTTGCTCCATTTGCGGACGCCATAAGAACGACGTCGAAACGCTCATCGACACGCATCGCGGCTTTCTCATCTGCGATCGATGCATTCGCGGCATGATGTCGGCTGTCGGCGGATCTGCTTCGGCTCATGGCGAGACTGCGTCTGAATCGAGCTCCGAGGCGTCAGTCGCCGATATTCTGTCGGCTCCTATCCCGACGCCGCAGAAGCTCTATGAGCATCTCGACAACTACGTGATCGGTCAGCAGCGTGCCAAGCGTGTGTTGTCCGTTGCGGTCTACAACCACTACAAGCGCTTGAAGCACAAGGCCACGGCCGAAGGCGTTGAGCTGCAAAAGTCCAACATTCTGCTGGTTGGTCCCACGGGTTCGGGCAAGACACTGCTTGCTCAGACGCTCGCGCGCACGCTCAATGTTCCGTTTGCGATTGCCGACGCCACGACGCTGACTGAAGCCGGTTACGTGGGCGAAGACGTGGAAAACATCATCCACAAGCTGTTGCTTTCGGCCGACGGCGACGTCGAGCGCGCACAGTGCGGCATTGTCTATCTCGATGAAATCGACAAGATTGCCCGCAAGAGCGAAAATCCGTCGATCACGCGCGACGTTTCGGGCGAAGGCGTTCAGCAGGCGCTTTTGAAACTCATCGAAGGCACTGTCTGCAATGTGCCTGCAGAAGGCGGACGTAAGAATCCTCGCGGCAAGATGGTGGCGGTTGACACGAGCAACATCCTCTTTATCTGCGGCGGCGCCTTTGACGGACTTGAAAAGATCGTTCGCCGCCGTTCCGTGAAAAGCGGCATCGGTTTCAGCGCGCAGGTGCACAGCGAATCGCAGGAAACGCTCACCGACCTTTTTGCGCAGGCCGAACCTGCCGATCTGGTGAAATACGGTTTGATTCCCGAACTCGTGGGGCGTCTGCCGGTTGTCGCCACGCTTGACGAACTCGACGAAAAGGCTTTCATCTCGATTCTCACCGAACCGAAGAACGCTTTGATCAAGCAGTTCGCCGAACTGTTTGCCATGGAAGGCGTCACGTTCGAAACCACGCCTGAAGCGCTTGCCGCCATTGCCCACAAGGCGATGCAACGCAAGACCGGCGCTCGAGGTCTTCGCAGCATCGTGGAATCGTCCCTGCTCGATGCCATGTTTGAAGTGCCCGCCAAGCCCGAAGTCGGTACTGTGAAGCTTGAGGTCGAAGGTGACGTCAAGGAAGGCAATGTGCGCGCCGAACTCATCGAAGGGCCCCGCACTGCCGTTCAGGCTTCGGTCGACAAGTAAGAGGCCTTCTCCTAAGGCGGAGAATCCTCTTTCCGATCGCCCATTTTTATGAGGAGAGCAAGACGGTCTGCGGGCTGTCTTGCCTCTGACTCAGACGGCCGTAATCGGTCGCTTTTGCATCTTTCTTTGCCTGATCTTCAGTTATTTTTGCCAACCATGAGCAAACAGTCGGTTTGCTGCGGTTGGGCGACTCCGTTTGTTCGTACAATGGAATCAACACAAGGCGCAAGCCTGCCGGATAGACTCTTTTGTTTCGCGGAGCATTCGTTCGGCTTGAAAATGGCTGAAATTGTCTCCATATAAGCTGTCCGGAAAACTTTTTTCGATTACGAGAACCCGATTTATGACTGAAAACGTTAACGTCACGCAAGCCGCGCCGATGCAGGCTCCTTTGCTTCCCATCCGCGACCTGGTGGTGTTTCCTCACACGGTGCTTCCGCTTTTCATCGGCCGTCCGCTTACGATTCGTTCCGTGCGCACTGCCATGAACGGCGACAGAAAGATTGCGCTGGTGACCCAGAAGGAAAGCGGCAGGGACGATCCCAAGCTTGAAGATTTGTACAAGACGGGAACCCTGGCGCGTGTGCTTCAGATGCTCAAACTGCCCGACGGCACGCTTAAAGTGCTCGTTGAGGCCGACGAGCGCATTGACATTCAAAGCATCCGCTCCAATCCGAAGGACGGCTACAGCGCAACCTACACGCCGCATCCGTGCGTGGTGCAGGGAACGACCAACGAAGAGGCCTCCCGCCGAGCTGTCCTGCAGCGCTTCATCGAATACGCACAGGAAAGCAAGAAGCTGCCCGAAGAGGTGCTACAGCCGATTCGCGAAAGCGCGACGGCCATGGCTTTGGCCGACGCTGTTGCCAGCCAACTGCCCGTTGACAATGCCCGCAAGCAGAAGATTCTGGACCAGACGACGCTTCAGGGGTGCCTGAACGAAATCATCGACATTCTTGACAACGAAATGGACATTTTGGCGGTCGAACGCCGTATCCATGGCCGCGTCAAGAAGCAGATGGAGAAGAATCAGCGCAACTACTACCTCAACGAGCAGATCAAGGCGATCCGCAAGGAACTCGGTGCCGATGATGAAGTAGCCGACGGCAACGACGAAATCACGATCCTGCGCGACAAGATCAAGGCCTGCGGCATGCCTGCCAAGACAGAAGAAAAGGCCTTGGAAGAACTCAACAAGCTAAAGCAGATGTCGCCTTCGAACGCCGAAGCCACGGTGGTTCGCGGCTACATCGAAACGCTGATTTCGCTGCCCTGGAAGGAAAAGACCGAAGTCAACAAGGATCTCAAGAAGGCCGAGGAAATCCTCAACGCCGATCACTGGGGTCTGGAAAAGGTCAAGGAGCGCATCCTGGAATACCTGGCCGTGCAGCGTCGAGTCGACAAGATTAAGTCGCCGATTCTGTGTCTGGTGGGCGCTCCCGGCGTCGGCAAGACCAGTCTCGGTGAATCAATCGCCCGCGCCACGGGCCGCAAGTACGTGCGCGTGGCTTTGGGCGGCGTGCAGGATTCGAGCGACATCCGCGGTCACCGCCGCACCTACATCGGTTCGATGCCGGGCAAGATCATCCAGGCCATGGCCAAGGTGGGCGTGAAAAATCCGCTCTTCCTTTTGGACGAAATCGACAAGATCGGTTCCGGCGTGCGGGGCGATCCTTCGGCCGCTTTGCTCGAAGTACTCGATCCCGAACAGAATCGCGAGTTCGAAGATCACTATGTGGATGTGGGTTTTGACCTTTCCGACGTGATGTTCGTGGCAACGAGCAACAGCTACGCCATCGATCCGCCTTTGCTCGATCGTATGGAAACCATCGATCTTGCGGGCTATACCGAAGACGAAAAGGTGCACATTGCAATGGAGCATCTCCTTCCGAAGCAGATGCGCTTGAACGGACTCAAGAAGACCGAAGCCGAAATCACCCAGGAAGCGGTGCTCGACATCATTCGCTTCTACACGCGTGAAGCTGGCGTGCGCGGTCTGGAACGCGCCATCAGCAAGATCCTTCGCAAGATTGTCCGTCAGCAGTGCGAGCGTGAGGATGAAATGGCTGCCAAGGCCGCCCAAGCCGGCACTGAAGAAGTCAAGAGCGCGAAGGTGCGCGTGCGTAAGGTTCGCGTGACTCCGAAAAACCTGCACGACTATCTGGGCGTTCGCAAGTTCACGTACGGCGTGGCGCCTACGGAAGCTCGCGTCGGTCAGGTCAACGGCCTTGCCTGGACCAGCGTGGGCGGAGATACGCTTGCGGTGGAAGCCGTGTGCTTCCCCGGTCGCGGCAATGTGGTTCGTACCGGCTCGCTGGGCGACGTGATGAAGGAAAGCGTGCAGGCTGCCTTGAGCGTGGTTCGTGCCCGCGCCGCCAAGCTTGGCATTGATCCGGAAATCTTCGCCAAGACCGACTGGCACATCCACTTCCCCGAAGGAGCCGTTCCGAAGGACGGTCCGAGTGCCGGCGCCGCCATCACGACGGCTTTGGCTTCCGCGATGACCGGCATTGCGGTTCGCAGCGACATCGCCATGACTGGTGAAATTACGCTGCGCGGTGAAGTGCTTGAAATCGGCGGTCTGAAGGAAAAGCTTCTTGCGGCCGTTCGAGCCGGGATCAAGAAGGTTCTGATTCCGGAAGAAAACGTCAAGGACCTCGAGGAAGTGCCTGACAACGTTAAGCAGGCTGTGGAGATCGTCCCGGTTCGCTGGATCGATAAGGTGCTTGAGGAGGCGCTTGTGAGCAAACCCACTCCGCTTGAGCCCAAGAAGGATAAGGAGGTTGTCGCCGACGTCGTCGCGCAGGCTCAGGACTCCGACTCCGGAGAACCGACGACTGCCGGTGGTCACTGCAATTGCTGATGCAGCAGTCGTCTGACTGACGCTGTAAAGACGCCCGTTTGAGAAAGTCTCGAGCGGGCGTTTTCCTGCCCGGAGAGGCGAAACGCGGCCCAAAAGGCTCGAGAGTGAAGCTTTGTTGGACAAAAGTGACGCAAAAAAACCAACATTGCCTTATTTTTCTGGGCTTTCGTGTGATTTTGCTTGGTCTCGCGCAGTTTTTAGGCTATAGTGCTCAGGATTTTTCTTTGACCGCCCTCAGGGCGTAACAACACTAAGGGGATACCCATGAACAAGAACGAACTGATCGAACAGATCGCCGTGTCTGCCGACATCACCAAGGCCAAGGCCGGCCTTGCTCTCGAAGCTTTCATCGAAGCTGTGACGACCTCCCTGCAGAAGGGTGAAGACGTGTCGTTGGTTGGCTTCGGCACCTTCACGGTTTCCGAACGCTCTGAACGCACGGGTCGCAACCCGCAGACCGGCGAAACCATCAAGATCGCCGCTTGCAAGCAGCCGAAGTTCCGCGCTGGCAAAAAGCTTAAGGATGCTGTACAATAATTGACTCGTTTGATGACGAGCTGAAAAAGGTCGGATGCTTAGCTCAGTTGGTAGAGCGGCGCCCTTACAAGGCGTAGGTCGGGAGTTCGAGACTCTCAGCATCCACCACCAATACAGCTGATAGAACCTCGCAGGATGTTGATTTTGCGAGGTTTTTTGTCGTCCGTTGGTTGTTCTAGGCAATTTCAATTATTGACGGGTAAAACTCAACGCGCTACCGTTTCACGCATCGGTGCTCCGGTGAGCACCATCGATGGGAAACGCAAATGACGCATATACGACCGACTCTTATTGAGAAGAGCCCTCTTGCGAAGGCCTACGGTCGATTGTGCCTGCTGTCTCTGGGTCTGCTGCTATCGGTAGACACGGAGAGGGCGTGCGCGGGTGCGTCGGCGCAGGAAGTGTGAGAAGAGGGGAGTCGAGTTACCGAAAGACTTCAACGAAATCCGAAGCTTCCAACGACCTTCGAAGACTAAAAATCAAGACAATACGTCACTGGACAACAGACGCACACCTTTCGGGGATGTGCGTTTTTTATTAGGGAGACAAAAATGCCTTTCACTCGTCGTCAACTCATCGCCTCAGCCGCTGCGGCTACCGCCATGTGTTCCGTGCCGCCGGTCTTTGCGAGCAGCAAGTCCGTCAAAATCGCTGTGGGCGGCAAGGCGCTCTACTACTACCTGCCGATCTCCATTGCCGAAAGTCTCGGTTACTTCAAGGATGAAGGACTTGACGTCGAGATCATTGATTTTCAGGGGGGCTCGCGCTCCTTGCAGGCCGTTGTCGGCGGCTCCGCAGATGTTGTGTCGGGCGCTTTCGAGCACCCCTTGTCGATGCAAGCCCGAGGCCAAGCAATGCAGGCATTTGTCCTGCAGGGCAGAGCGCCGCAGTGCGTCTTTGCAGTAAGCAACAAAACGATGCCTGATTTCAAGTCGATGGCTGAGCTCAAAGGCAAGAAGATCGGCGTGACGGCTCCGGGATCCAGTTCG
>OGMP01002058.1_pt1 | contig 13567 bp, 9 predicted proteins | sample 1573261 | NCBI WGS metagenome assembly OGMP01 (sample SAMEA2581878, study PRJEB24529) | metagenome | biome: Human gut stool | place: China | collected 2011 | reverse complement strand
AAATTAGAATCTAAAGTGAGCGAATGCACGGTTAGCTTCGGCCATACGGTGCATATCTTCCTTACGCTTGAAAGCACCACCCTGTTCATTGTAAGCATCCATGATTTCTGCGGCCAATTTGTCTGCCATGGTCTTTCCGCCACGCTTACGGGCAAAAAGGATCAAATTCTTCATTGAAACAGACTCCTTACGCTCAGGACGGATTTCCGTCGGCACCTGGAATGTAGCACCACCGACACGGCGAGACTTCACCTCCACCTGCGGAGTCACATTATCCAAAGCGGCTTTCCAAATCTCCAATGCACTTTTCTCTTCGTTGGCCATTTTAGCCTTCACGGTTTCAAGTGCTGCATAGAAAATCTCATACGAGAGATTCTTCTTGCCATCATACATCAAATGGTTTACAAACTTAGAAACTTTAACATCGTTAAAGACAGGATCCGGAAGGATCACACGTTTTTTTGGTTTTGCTTTTCTCATTTCAAAAAGTTTTTTCAGTTTGGCTGTACTTCGATAATCTTCAACCCTCCCTCCGGAGCATTTACTCAACCTTTAGCTCAACAAACCAAAACTAATAAATAATAGATTCTTTACAATCAAATGATTTACTTCTTACCAGCTTTAGGACGCTTTGCACCATACTTGGAACGACGCTGCGTGCGGTTAGCCACACCGGCCGTATCCAAAGTACCACGTACGATGTGGTAACGAACACCCGGAAGGTCTTTCACACGACCACCACGAACCAATACGATTGAGTGTTCCTGCAAGTTGTGTCCTTCTCCCGGAATATAAGAGTTCACTTCCTTAGAGTTTGTCAGACGTACACGAGCAACCTTACGCATTGCTGAATTCGGTTTTTTCGGAGTAGTAGTATACACACGAACACAAACACCACGTCTTTGAGGACATGAATCCAGTGCCGGAGATTTACTCTTCTCAACCAAAACCTCTCTTCCTTTTCTTACTAATTGTTGAATAGTAGGCATTTTGTTTGATTTTTAATTATTATATATTGTTTATTAATTTGCTGTACTAAGTCCAAAACTATACATTTTGGGCTGCAAAGTTACGAATAACATTTTAATAAACAATACTTTTAAGCAATAAAAATAGCCTGTCTCCAAAAAAAATCTTTTGAAAAACAGGCTAATATGCCATTTCCACGACAAAGCTATAACTTATGCCTCTCCTTTAAAGCCACTCATAGGAGGAATAAAAGTCTTGCCATCAGGACCGCCATTGGCACCATTCATTTCTTCAGGCATACGGATCGGTCCAAAGTTGCGCTCATACTTTGCCACATTTTCTTGTAAAGCATACATCAGACGCTTAGCGTGTTCAGGAGTCAATACAATACGAGATTGAACTCCTGCTTTCGGCAACCCAGGCATTACACGTACAAAATCTACTATGAATTCTGAACTAGAATGGGTAATTATGGCAAGATTGGCATATGTGCCTTGTGCTACTTCTTCTTTCAACTCTATTTGAAGCTGATTGTTGTTTTTTTCGTTTTCCATGATTATTTTCTTCTATAATTAAAGGTAAATATTATCTGCTTATTATTAGCAGGCGAACAAAAATAAGGAAAAGGAACCAATCAAGCAACAATAGACGCACTAAATATCATTTTTTTCTATACAGAGAGGAATATAAGGAATGGTAAACCAAAAGCAAGATCCTTTTCCTTCTTCTGATTCTACCCCGATACATCCCCCCATTTTTTCCACAATAGTACGACAAATTGCAAGCCCCAGCCCTGTTCCCGGTTTAGCTGAATCAAGTCTCACAAATCGTTCAAACACTTTCTGCTTTTGGGATTCAGGAAAACCACATCCGGTATCAGCCACATAAAAATAAAGCATTTTTCCATGAATTTCATAACCTAAACGAATACTGCCTTTGGTAGTAAACTTAATAGCATTTGTCAATAGATTAATAAGTACTTGAGAAAGCCGTTTTTTTTCCGCCACGACAAAACAAGGAGCAGAAAGTGTTACACAATTCAAAATAACCTCCTCGGCAACAATTCGTGTACGCATTGCGCTTGCCAATTCTTCCAATAATATATTCAGCTCCATTTCTTCCTCTGCAAAAGTCAATGTTCCCGACTCTATTTTTGACAGATCTAAAATATCATTAATAAGCTGAAGCAGCAAAGAACAATTATTTTCCAGAACTTCTGCATACATTCGCTTTTCTTCTTCGGTAGCAGCAGTAACAATCAAATTCGAAAACCCCATAATAACATTAAGCGGCGTTCGTATCTCGTGGCTCATATTGGCTAGAAACACTGATTTATTTTGATTAGCAGCTTCGGCTTGAGCCTGAGCGGCTCTAGCTTTCCTCAACTCGACTTGCAATTGATGGTTGAGTTCTTCCAATTCTTCTATTGTTTTCATAGCAGCCCAATGTACCCCTTCCCTGCTCCCTGAGGATGGCATAAATATATAAAAAAGCGTGGGAACTGTTTTAATGTCTTATCTGTGTTAGAGGTATCCCCATACCCACGGAACAAATAAAAACAACAGTCCCACGCCGTTATGCATATTTCCTTTTAGAAGGAAGTATAAACACACGACGTGAGCGTTCTGTTGTATCCACTTTGTTCCGCTTCGAAAATTGGGGATTTTCTAACACAAAGTAATATCAAAAACGCTCTATTTACATTAATATATCAAACACGAACTCTCTTTGTCGCTTTGAATGACTACAAATATAGATATATTATTCTGAAAAAGGGACTATTATTATCAAACTTTTAGAAAAACAATGATAGCCTGTTGAGAAATGGCTGAAATCTTTTTATCACAAAATATGATTTACGAATGATTCGGAATGTCATTTCTATTTAGTGAAGACCGGCTTGCCAATGCCGTATGATTTCGCTTGACTTCCTTTGTGCAGTTGACTTATTGCTACTATCGCATAGAAGGCTTGTTGGTGTTAACTTACCATTAAGGAAAATTACGCAAACATATAAATGTGGAAAAGAAATCAGCTACAAAAGTCCGTGGCTAGTATCGGAGCAATGCCGGCACTCGACTTTTCCTATACGTGGTTTGTCATACAATGACAAATCCACAAAACTAACTGTATTTTTCATCCACAAGCGGAAATATGTTTCCTCCTTTCATTAACTGCCAAAACGTCCTGTTAATGGGAGTTCCGGTGGTGAATGAACATGCCGTGTTGTATTTTCAGCCTCCTTTCATTTTAAAACATCTTTCGGTGAAAAAAATGCTGAAGGCAGATTTGAAAACGGCTTGGGAAGTGTGACTGAAATGGGAGTGAAGGGATACCCTTTCATTATTAGCCGGCGGTTGTCCGCACGTTTTGATTAAAATGTAAGGATGAACGGAAAAAAAGGAATGACCAATTTGATGAAAGGTAATCTCATCTGCCCTTACATAAAAAACATACCGGGCTTTTTTTAAAAGGTGGTGAAGTTTGTAAGAAACTTCCCGATCTTTTTAAAAGACATCAAGGTCTTTTTGACACATACAGTGGCACAAGCCTGTACCTATATATGTGTAAGCCCACACGTATATATGCATCGGGCTACACGGACGTACGCATAAGCCTACACATATATATGTCATTGTGTCAGATTCCGTCATATCCTGTACCGGAATTTGATTTGTTTGCCTCCTCTTCTAGACAAACGCTTTTTTATGTTGTATATTTGTAATTCGCCCAATCTCAAAAAGTGCCTCATGAATGTATTCATCACTCTCAAAACAATCTTCCCCGGAAGCATATTGAAAGAAAGCCGGGAAGATATCTTCGAAAAACATTGAAGAGACAGTAGAATCAGAATCCTCGAAAGATGCTGTCAAGAAGACGACGCCATGCTCCCTGATACAGGAAGTAACCGCTTTTCTCACCTCCCGCTGCCGCTTCCGGCTCAATGTGCTGACCGAGGTAGCGAGTGTGAATACTGGTTCCTTTCATCCTGATTGAGACAAGAGCATACTTGCGTCACTCCATTTTTCCGCTATGTAATGGTAGGGAAAAGTGATGAAGTCAGGAGGGTATACCCATGCCGGGTGAACAATAAAAAGGTCGGTCTCCCATTAGGAAAACCGACCTTCTATTTAAAGTCTTAATGAATCGTATTATTCTACTTCACTATAGTCAAGTACATTTTTGCGATTTGCCAAGATGCGATCGTATTCTTCTTTCGAACCAACAACAATCTTTTCAAATTCACGCTGTCCGGTACCGGCAGGGATCAAGTGACCGCAAATCACATTTTCCTTCATACCTTCCAATCTATCTACTTTACCATTAATAGCAGCTTCATTCAGAACCTTGGTTGTTTCCTGGAATGATGCAGCAGACATGAAGCTTGAAGTTCCCAAAGCAGCGCGAGTAATACCTTGCAGAATCTGAGTAGATGTTGCAGGAATAGCATCACGCACTTCAACGGGTTTCAAGTCACGACGCTTCAACATACTGTTCTCATCACGCAACTTACGGGCTGTTACAATCTGACCCGGTTGCAAGTTCTGAGAATCTCCGGCATCAACAACCACCTTCTTACCCCAAATACGGTCATTTTCTTCCATGAAGTCTTGCTTATCTACCACTTGCTGTTCCAAGAAGCGGGTATCACCCGGTTCATCAATTTCAACTTTACGCATCATTTGACGAACAATAATCTCAAAGTGCTTATCATTAATCTTCACACCTTGCAGACGGTAAACATCCTGTACCTCGTTTACGATATATTCCTGTACAGCCGTAGGACCTTTAATGGCCAAGATGTCGGCAGGAGTAATCGCACCATCAGACAGCGGAGTTCCGGCGCGTACATAGTCGTTCTCCTGAACAAGAATCTGCTTAGAAAGATTAACCAAGTACTTCTTCACTTCACCGGTCTTAGATGTTACAATGATCTCACGGTTACCACGTTTAATCTTACCCATGGTAACTTCACCATCGATTTCAGAAACCACAGCAGGGTTGGACGGGTTACGTGCCTCAAACAATTCTGTAACACGAGGCAAACCACCGGTGATATCACCAGCTTTACCAACAGCGCGCGGAATCTTCACAAGGATGTCACCGGCCTTTACCGATTGATTGTTTTCAATAACAACGTGTCCACCCACAGGGAAGTTATAAGTACGTATCAAGTTACCATCTTCTGTCGTAATATGAGCAGAAGGAACTTTTGTCTTATCCTTAGATTCGATAATGATGATTTCACGCAAACCGGTAGCTTCATCCGATTCTACCTTATAAGTTACGTTCTCAACCATACTCTCGAACTCAATCTTACCGGTTGCTTCAGTAATAATAACAGCGTTGAACGGGTCCCATTTAGCAATCAGTTTACCCTTCTCAACCACATCACCGTCAGCAGCATACAATTTAGAACCGTAAGGAACATTATGAGTCGATAAAATGATACCGGTATTTACATCAATAAAGCGAACCTCGGCCAAACGACCTACTACCACTTTCACAGCTTCACCGGTAGTTTCATCTACTGTATCAACAGTACGAAGTTCCTCAAATTCCAAACGAGCATTGTTTTTGGCAACAATACTTGCATTGGCAGCCATGTTACCGGCAATACCACCGGCATGGAAAGTACGCAACGTCAACTGAGTACCCGGCTCACCGATAGACTGTGCAGCAATGACACCGACAGCTTCTCCCTTTTGAACCATACGGCTGGAAGCAAGGTTACGTCCGTAACACTTGGCACATACGCCTTTCTTCGATTCGCAAGTCAATACAGAACGGATTTCTACACTTTCAATCGGAGAATCTTCAATTTCCTGTGCGATATCCTCAGTAATTTCTTCACCTCCGGCAACAATCAACTTACCGGTGGTAGGATGAATAATATCATGTACTGAAACACGTCCGAGGATACGTTCATACAGAGTGGCAATAACTTCATCGTTATTTTTCAAAGCAGTACAAACCAAACCGCGCAGTGTTCCACAGTCTTCTTCATTAATAATCACATCATGCGATACGTCTACAAGACGACGAGTCAAGTATCCGGCATCGGCAGTCTTCAAAGCAGTATCCGCCAAACCTTTACGAGCACCGTGGGTAGAGATAAAGTACTCCAATACCGACAAACCTTCCTTAAAGTTTGAAAGAATCGGGTTTTCAATAATCTGAGCACCTTCAGCACCAGCCTTTTGCGGCTTAGCCATCAAACCACGCATACCTGACAACTGACGAATCTGTTCCTTAGAACCACGAGCACCGGAATCAAGCATCATAAATACTGAGTTGAAACCTTGGTCATCATTTTTAATAGTCTTATAAAGGATGTCAGACAAATCGCTGTTGACATGAGTCCATGTATCAATAACCTGGTTGTAACGTTCATTATCAGTGATGAAACCCATATTATAGTTCATCATGATTTGCTCAACTTCTTCGTTACCGCGTTTTACCAGTTCTTCTTTTTCCTTCGGAATAATAATATCACCCAAGTTGAATGACAAACCACCCTTGAACGCCATGTGGTAACCTAAGTTCTTAATACCGTCCAAGAATTCACAAGCACGAGCAACACCCACAGCCTTAATAACATCACTAATGATGTCGCGCAAAGACTTTTTAGAAATAATGGTATTCAGATAACCTACTTCAGCCGGAACGATTTCATTTACAATCACACGACCTACAGAAGTTTCTTTCATCATCACATCTACAATGTTGCCATCCTTATCCAGGTCTTTTACAACAACATTGATGATAGCATGAATATCTACCTTTCCTTCATTATAAGCAATCAAAGCTTCTTCCGGTCCATAGAATGTCAGTCCCTCACCCTTCGCACCTTTTCTCAGTTTTGTAATATAATACAAACCAAGTACCATATCCTGTGCGGGTACAGTAATAGGTGCGCCGTTAGCCGGATTCAAAATATTATGTGCCTGAAGCATCAACATCTGAGCTTCCAATATGGCCTCATTACTCAAAGGCAAGTGAACAGCCATTTGGTCACCGTCAAAGTCGGCATTGAACGCAGTACATGCCAATGGGTGTAATTGGATAGCCTTACCTTCAATCATATGGGGTTGGAATGCCTGAATACCCAAACGGTGCAATGTCGGCGCACGGTTGAGTAATACCGGATGTCCTTTCATGACATGCTCCAAGATATCCCAAATAACAGGTTCTTTGCGGTCTACTATCTTCTTGGCAGACTTAACAGTCTTCACAATACCGCGTTCTATCAATTTACGGATAATAAACGGCTTGTAAAGTTCGGCAGCCATCAATTTAGGAATACCGCATTCTCCCATTTTCAATTCAGGACCAACGACAATTACCGAACGGGCTGAGTAGTCAACACGCTTACCCAACAGGTTCTGACGGAAACGTCCTTGCTTACCTTTCAAACTATCAGACAGTGATTTCAACGGACGGTTTGCATCTGTTTTTACAGCACTTGACTTACGTGAGTTATCGAACAATGAATCGACAGCTTCCTGCAACATACGTTTTTCGTTGCGTAAGATTACTTCAGGAGCCTTGATTTCAATCAGTCTCTTCAGACGGTTGTTACGAATAATCACACGACGATACAAATCATTCAAGTCAGAAGTTGCAAAACGACCACCATCCAACGGAACCAACGGACGAAGTTCGGGCGGAATCACCGGAACAATACGTACAATCATCCATTCAGGTTTATTGCGTCCGCGAGATGCACGGAACGATTCAACGACCTGCAAGCGTTTCAATGCTTCATTCTTGCGCTGTTGTGAAGAGTCGTTGCTTGCCTTATGACGCAATTCATAAGAAAGTGCATCCAAGTCAAGTTTAGCCAACAAATCATAGATGGCTTCAGCTCCCATCTTAGCAATAAACTTGTTAGGGTCTGTATCTTCCAGATACTGATTTTCTCTCGGAAGTTTTTCCAGCAAATCCAGATATTCCTCTTCCGAAAGCAAATCATATTCATTTACGCCTTCTTCAGCGGCAGCACCCGGCTGAATTACGACATAACGTTCATAGTAAATAATAGAATCAAGTTTCTTGGTAGGCAATCCCAACAAGTAACCGATTTTGTTCGGCAATGAACGGAAATACCAAATGTGTGCCACAGGCACTACCAGCTGGATATGCCCCATACGTTCACGACGAACTTTCTTTTCTGTCACTTCAACACCGCAACGGTCACAAACGATTCCTTTATAACGAATACGTTTGTACTTACCGCAATGACATTCATAGTCTTTTACCGGACCGAAGATGCGTTCGCAGAACAAACCTTCACGTTCGGGTTTGTAGGTACGGTAGTTGATAGTTTCGGGCTTCAACACCTCACCACTCGAATTCTCAAGGATTTCTTCAGGTGAAGCCAAACCAATTGAGATTTTCGAGAAATTACTCTTTATCTTCGTTTCTTTTCTAAAAGCCATACTTTCTTGTTTATATTGTAAAGAGTTATATTTTTATTATTCAAGGTTGATACTCAATCCCAATCCTCTCAATTCATGTAACAATACATTCAGAGATTCAGGAATGCCCGGAGTAGGCATCGGTTCACCTTTTACAATAGCCTCGTAAGCCTTAGAACGTCCAACAACGTCATCAGACTTAATAGTCAGGATTTCCTGCAAGATATGCGCTGCGCCGAATGCTTCGAGCGCCCAAACTTCCATTTCTCCGAAACGCTGACCACCGAACTGAGCCTTACCACCAAGCGGTTGCTGAGTAATAAGAGAGTACGGACCGATAGAACGTGCGTGCATCTTGTCTTCAACCATGTGGCCTAACTTCAACATATAGGTCACACCTACCGTTGCCGGTTGGTCAAAGCGTTCACCGGTACCACCATCACAAAGATACGTCTTACAGTAACGAGGCAATCCGGCTTTATCCGTCCATTCATTTAAGTCATCCATAGATGCACCATCGAAAATAGGAGTAGCAAATTTCACGCCCAATTCTTTTCCGGCACGACCTAATACAGCTTCAAAAATCTGACCGATGTTCATACGAGAGGGCACACCCAACGGATTCAATACGATATCTACCGGAGTACCATCAGCCAAGAACGGCATATCCTCCTGACGGACAACACGAGATACAATACCCTTATTACCGTGACGACCTGCCATCTTATCACCCACACCAATCTTACGTTTCTTAGCAATATAAACTTTAGCCATCTGAATAATACCTGAAGGCAATTCATCACCTATTGTGATTGCAAACTTCTTACGTTTCAGTTCGGCGTCCAGTTCTTTATACTTCTTCAGGTAGTTCATTACCAAGTCACGAATCATATCGTTCTTGTGAGCATCCGCTGTCCACTTGCTCAACTGAATCACTGTATAATCCAATGACTCAAGATCGCGTTTTGTAAACTTAGCGCCCTTAGCGATAACTTCGGTTCCCAAGTAATCTTTTACACCCTGAGAGACTTTACCATTAGTTAATACCAACAATTTATCAATTAAGATATCCTTCAGCTTAGCTGCCTTTTCTTCAAATTCATCATTCAGTTTCGGCAAAATAGCTTTGTCGGCATTCTTTTCACTTCTGGTTTTCACAACGCGAGAGAACAACTTCTTGTCAATAACGACACCACGCAATGAAGGAGAAGCTTTCAATGAAGCATCCTTTACATCACCGGCTTTGTCACCAAAGATAGCGCGAAGCAATTTTTCTTCAGGAGAAGGATCTGATTCACCTTTCGGAGTAATCTTACCAATCAAAATATCACCCGGTTCAATACGAGCACCGACACGTACAATACCGTTCTCATCCAAATCCTTAGTTGCTTCTTCACTCACGTTAGGAATATCAGAAGTCAATTCTTCCATACCGCGCTTCGTTTCGCGCACTTCCAATATATATTCATCCACGTGTACAGAAGTCAATAAGTCTTCACGTACAACGCGTTCATTCAATACAATAGCATCCTCATAGTTATATCCTTTCCAAGGCATATAAGCAACCAACAGGTTCTTACCCAATGCCAATTCACCACCTTGTGTTGAATAACCTTCCGTCAGAATATCACCTTTCTTTACACGCTGACCCTTATCACAAATAGGACGAAGGTCAATAGTCATGCTTTGGTTAGTCTTACGGAATTTAGGAATTCTATATTCTTTCAAAGCAGGTTCGAAGCTGACAAATTCCTCATCTTCCGTTCTGTCATACAAAATCCGGATAGTGGTTGCATCTACATATTCAATCACCCCGTCACCTTCAGCAGCAATCTGAGTACGAGAATCTTCAACCAATTGCTTTTCGATACCTGTACCTACAATAGGAGCCTCTGTACGCAACAAAGGAACTGCCTGGCGCATCATGTTAGAACCCATCAATGCACGGTTAGCATCATCATGTTCCAAGAATGGAATCAAAGATGCCGCAATAGAAGCAATCTGTTGAGGAGATACATCCATCAACTCTACCTGATCAGGAGTAACAACCGGATAATCGGCATCGCGACGAGCCTTAACCTTGTCACGAACAAACTTACCTTCATCATCCAAAGGTGCATTACCCTGAGCAATAATCTTATCTTCTTCTTCTTCTGCAGTCAAGTATTCAATTCCTTCATCAGAAATATCCACCTTACTATCAGCTACCTTACGATAAGGAGTAGAAATGAAACCAAGTTCATTAATTTTAGCATAAACGCACAAAGAAGAAATCAAACCGATATTAGGACCTTCAGGGGTTTCAATCGGACACAAACGACCATAGTGAGTATAGTGTACGTCACGCACCTCGAAACCGGCACGTTCACGAGACAAACCGCCAGGACCGAGGGCAGACAAACGGCGTTTGTGCGTTACCTCTGCCAGAGGGTTGGTCTGGTCCATGAATTGCGAAAGGGCATTGGTTCCGAAGAAAGAATTAATCACGGAAGAAATGGTCTTCGCATTAATCAGGTCTGTCGGTGTAAAGACTTCGTTGTCACGTACATTCATACGTTCCCGAATCGTACGACTCATGCGAGCCAAACCAATAGCAAACTGATTACTTAATTGTTCGCCTACTGTCCTTACACGACGGTTGCTCAAATGATCGATGTCGTCGACAAGTGCCTTTGAGTTTATCAGCTCTATCAGATACTTGATAATCTCGATAATATCTTCTTTCGTCAATACGCGGACATCCATATCCGTAGAAAGATTCAGTTTTCTATTGATACGGTAACGTCCAACTTCACCCAAATCATAACGTTTCTCTGAAAAGAACAAATTATTGATGACTTCACGTGCACTGGCATCATCTGCGGGGTCGGCGTTACGCAACTGACGGTAAATGTATAATACTGCCTCCTTCTCAGAATTACTCGGGTCTTTCTGAAGTGTATTGAAGATGATAGAATAATCAGACGTATTTATCTCTTCCTTATGCAACAACACACTTTGGACACCGCTATCTAAAATGATACAAATATTGTCTTCGTCCAATATAGCTTCACGGTCTAAGATGACTTCATTACGCTCTATTGAAACCACCTCACCGGTGTCTTCATCCACGAAATCTTCAATCCAGCTCTTCAGCACACGTGCAGCTAACTTCTTACCAATGTATTTCTTTAAATTGGTTTTCGTCGCTTTGACTTCTTCCGCCAAATTGAAAATCTCCAGAATATCCTTGTCGTCCTCGAAACCTATGGCACGCAACAAAGTCGTAACAGGCAATTTCTTCTTACGGTCGATATACGCATACATGACATTATTGATGTCTGTAGCAAATTCAATCCATGAACCTTTGAATGGAATGATACGTGCCGAATATAGTTGCGTCCCATTCGCATGAATACTTGAACCGAAGAAAACACCCGGAGAACGATGTAATTGGGAAACTACAACTCGTTCAGCTCCGTTAATAATAAAAGTTCCATTATCGGTCATATAAGGAATAGGACCTAAGAACACATCCTGAATAACCGTATCAAAGTCTTCGTGATCCGGGTCGGTACAATACAACTTCAATTTGGCCTTGAGCGGCACACTATAGGTGAGCCCACGCTCTAAACACTCTTCAATTGTATAGCGCGGAGGATCAATATAATAATCAAGGAACTCCAAAACGAAGTTATTACGCGTATCGGCAATTGGGAAATTCTCTGAGAAGACTTTATATAAGCCGTCGTTTTTACGTTTCTCAGGAGGAGTATCCAACTGCAGGAAGTCCTTAAACGACTTCAATTGCACATCAAGAAAATCCGGATAAGGCATCGGACTCTTAACTGTTGCAAAGTTAACTCTCTGATTTACAAGATTAGAAGACATCTATATTATTATTAGTTGAACTTGTTGATAGTTTTAGACACAAAAAGGTAAAGAACCCCCTACCAGAGGATTCTTTACCGATAAACCTGCTAATACAGGCTTTTAATTACTTCAACTCGATTTCAGCACCAGCTTCTTCGAGAGTCTTCTTCAAAGCTTCAGCATCAGCTTTCGGCATTCCTTCCTTCAATACGCTGGGAGCACCGTCAACCATTTCTTTTGCTTCTTTCAAGCCAAGGCCGCAAGCTTCTTTCACAGCCTTAACTACCTGCAACTTAGCTGCACCTGCACTCTTCAATACTACATCGAAAGAATCTTTTGCAGCAGCAGCTTCAGCGCCACCAGCAGCAGGACCAGCAGCAACAGCAACAGCTGCAGCAGCAGGTTCAATTCCGTACTCATCCTTCAGGATAGTTGCCAATTCATTAACTTCCTTAACTGTCAAATTTACCAATTCTTCAGCAATAGCTTTCAAATCTGCCATTTTTATTCTATTTTTATTTGTTTGATACTAATTTAATTTATTCGGGTCTTTCACCGAGAGTCTTGAGAACTCCATGAATAGTGTTTCCACCTGATTGAAGAGCAGAAAGTACGTTCTTCGCCGGTGACTGCAACAAAGCCACAATCTCAGCAATAACTTCATCCTTGCTCTTGATAGCCGTAAGAGCTTCGAGTTGGTCTGCACCTACATAGAAACCTTCTTCAGCATAAGCCGCCTTCAATGCGGGCATTCCATCCTTAGCAAAATCTTTCAACAACTTTGCAGGGGCATTTGCCGTGTTTGCAAACAACACAGCAGTCGTACCCTTTAAGCAATCGTACAAAGGAGTATAATCTGTCTCAGCTGCTTCCAAAGCTTTGTGAAGTAATGTGTTCTTCACAACTACCATTTTAATTTCAGACTGAAAACATTTTCTTCTCATCGCACTGGTTGTCGCAGCATTCAATCCCGTCACATCAACCAGATAGAAATGAGCATACTCATTCAAGACTTCGCCAAGCTGGGCTATAATATTACCTTTATCTTCCTTTCTCATGATTCAATTACTTTTTAAATTTCCTCAACAGCCTTCGGGTCAATCTTGATACCGCGGCTCATCGTACTTGAAAGATAAATACTCTTAATATAGGTACCCTTAGCGGCTGCAGGTTTCAACTTATTGATAGTTGAAATAAACTCTTTCGCATTCTGTGCAATTTGCTCAGCAGTAAAAGAAACCTTACCTATAGAAGTGTGTACAATACCTGATTTATCTACTTTAAAGTCAATCTTACCTTGTTTCACTTCTCTTACAGCCTTGGCC
>OGMP01002048.1_pt1 | contig 13608 bp, 8 predicted proteins | sample 1573261 | NCBI WGS metagenome assembly OGMP01 (sample SAMEA2581878, study PRJEB24529) | metagenome | biome: Human gut stool | place: China | collected 2011 | reverse complement strand
ACATATTCTGTACTTGCTGCGAATAGGTCATAATCATACTCTCCTTTTGACAAATTGATGCCGTGCGGCAGAAGCTTCTCTCCCCTGCCGCCTTGCATTGACCGGGCCGTGCCGCTCTCTTTTCAGCGCCTTTCCCGGTACTACCACGCACAATTTTATTATAGAGGACGTTGGCCCAATTTGCAAGTCATTTCTGACAAATTTTTCGCAATCTTTTTGCCATTTTCGTTTTTCTGCGCAGGAGCGCAACTTCTCAATTCGGTTTTTTCTGCGGCTCCCGCCGCACCGGCGTGACGGCCCAGATGCAGGCGAAGCCCGCCGCCGCACCCGCGATGGCGAGGATGTGCCGTCCCTGCTCGAATCCCCAGAAATCAGCGATGCAGGGGAACAAAAGGCTTCCCACGCTCTGGCCCAGCGCCAGAAAGCCGTAGTTCACCCCGGCGTGGGGCAGGCCGAATAAATCGGTGGAGAGGGCGGGCAGCACCGCCGCCAGCGCCGAGTAACAGAACGTCAGCCCCGCATACACTGCCACGACGGCCCACCCCCGGGCGAACAGGAACGCCGCCGAAAGCCCCAGCGACACGCCGAAGAGGATGAGGTCGGTGGGGCGGCGGCCGATCTTGTCGCTGAGCAGGGGCATCAGCAGCCGTCCGGCCGCACTGCCCACGCTGCCCAGCACCACGGCCCAGAGGGCGGCGCTCTCGTCCAGCCCCCGCTCCATGCCAAGCTTCAGGATGATGGGGCTGAACAGCAGCACCGCCGGGGTGGAAAAGCAGACCGCTCCGGCGCAGAGCCAGTACTGCCGCGTGCCAAGCATCTGCCGGGGCGAGAGGTCGAGGGGCGGCGCGGCCTTAGTCTTTCCCTGCTGGCTGGGCTGAGGCTTTTCGGGCGGCGGGTCGGTCAGCAATGCACTGCCCGCGAGGCAGACCGGCAGGGTCAGCGCACCCAGCGCCCAGAACGCGCCCCGGATACCCTGCACCGGCCCGAAACCCCGCAGCGCCGTGCGGACAAAGACGGTCAGGAACGCTCCGCTCAACCCCACTGCGCCCCCGATAACGCCGGTGGCGAGGCCCTTCCGACCCTTGTACCACTTCTGGGCACAGGACTGGATGGACGGATAGAGAAAGGCTGTGCCGAGCCCTGCCGGGATGCTGAACACCCCGAAAAAAGCCCTCCCCTTCTCTGCCGGGAGAGCCGCCGCCGCGAAGAATCCGCCGCAGAGCAGACCCGTCCCCCACAAAGCCGCAAAGCGGGGGCCGTGCTTATCCTGCAGAAAGCCGCCGATGACGCACCCTATGCCGAAAAATGCGATGAGCACTCCGAAGGCATAGCCTGCCCCCTGCTCGCTGAGGCCGTATTCCTCCATGACGGGTCTTTGAAACACGCCCCACGCGGCGGGCAGACCTGTCAATACCTGAATGGCCGCGCCCGCCGCCAGGATGGCCCAGGGTCTTGTTTTCTGCATTTCGTGCATCACCTCAGAGAATAGTGTGTCCTTTTCGATTGACAAAAAGACAGTATTCTTTATAATAGATAAGTATTGGATGTTATTTTATTTTTGATATACAGAAAGAGGACTATATTATGAAAACTCAGGCCTTAAAAGGTATGCGCGACCTTCTGCCCAACGAGCAGACCCTGCGCGACTACATTCAGGGCAAAATTCTCGAGACTTACCGCGCATCCGGCTTCGAGCGCATCTCCACCCCCATGCTGGAGGATATGGAAAACCTCGACAAGTCCGATGGCGGCGACAACGAAAATCAGAAGCTGTACGTCCTCGAAGCCGATGCCTACAAATGTATCCGCGAGGTAGACCTGATCAATGAAAAAGTAAGCACTCCATGGCGCGCCCCCGGCCTGCACAACCTGCGCACAATCAGTTTCGGCACGACCTGCGACACGCTCTTCGTCGGCGTCGAAGGCTCCTCTTCGAATGTTTCGACCGTCTTTCTGCTGCGCTCCGACGGATTCGTGCGTCACAAGACTTATGCACCCCGCTCAGGTTCGAACGCTTCGATCCTGAATCCCGTGGACGGAGAACTGTTCATCAACGACTATTACAAAGGCATGGTGCTGCGATGGGATCGCGACAAACAGGAGATGGTGGAACTCGTGCAATGTTTCAACAACAACACCGATTTCACGTACTGCTGGAGCCACGACGGAAAATACCTCTACGCGCTGGCTCTCGGCGGAGCGTCTCATTCGGCCATCGTCCGCATGGAATACGATTTCGCGACGAAAACGCTCGGCGAACCCAACACATGGGTCGGCATGGACGGGCAGCTGGGCTATCAGGACGGCGTAGGCGAAGATGCGCGCATCAACCAGCCTTACCAGATGTGCACCGGCCCGCAGGGCGACTTTTTCCTTGCCGACACGTGGAATCACTGCATCCGCCGCATTGTAGACAATGCCGGAACAGCCACCGTCACCACCTATGCCGGCATCGGAGGACAGCTCGGCTTCACAGAGGGTGATCCGCTCGAAGCACAATTACAATTCCCGACCGGTGTTGCGGTCAGCGACGACGGCTCGACCGTATATGTGGCCGACAAAGAAAACAACCGAATTTGTAAAATCACCGTAGAATAGCTATGAAGAAACTTATACTATATATACTGACCGTATGCAGCATCATGCTGGGGGGGGGTAATCCGGTCTCCGCATTTGCTCAAAGCAAAGAGTATACGATCACCGGCACGGTCCTCGACTTGCAGGGGCAGCCTATGGTAGGCGTAAACGTCATCGTGAAAAACCAGCCCGGACTGGGAACTAACACCGACATCGACGGTAAATACAAAATCAAAACCGGAGCCAACGAAACGCTCTCGTTCAGCTACTTGGGATATGCGACGCAGGATATTCCGATCGCAGGCAAAACCCGTATCGACGTCAAACTGGCAGAAGATTCCAATGCAATGGAGGAGGTCGTGGTCGTCGGCGCCGGCTTCCAGAAGAAAGCATCGGTGGTCGGAGCGGTCACATCGATCAAAATGGAGGATCTGAAAGTCCCCACCGCCAACATCACCAACTCGCTGGCGGGAAACGTTCCGGGTATCATCGCCGTACAGCGTTCGGGCGAACCGGGCAAGGACGCTTCGGAATTCTGGATCCGCGGCATCTCGACATTCGGCGCCAACGCATCGGCACTGGTGCTGGTAGACGGCATCGAACGCGATTTCAACGAAATCAACGTCGAGGATATCGAATCGTTTTCCGTTCTGAAAGACGCCTCCGCTACGGCGATCTATGGTCAGCGCGGCGCCAACGGCGTCATACTGGTCACGACCAAGCGCGGACAAGCGGGGAAAGTGAACATCAATTTCAAAGCCGAATACGGCATTTCCTCGTCCGCCATCGAACGTGAATTCGTCGATGCGGAAACCTATGCTTCGCTGGCCAACGAAGCCCGTGCGTCGCGGTATCAGGACCCCGTATACGACGCGAGCGATCTGGAAATCATCAAATACAATCTCGATCCCGACCTCTACCCCAATGTGGACTGGCACGACGCCCTGCTGAAAAAAAGCACCTCAACATTCAAAACTTCGCTCAATATCAGCGGCGGCGGTTCGACAGCCCGCTACTATATTTCCGGTTCCTACTACAAACAGGGCGGGCTTTTCAAGGATTCGCTGAAAGAGAACTACGATACGGACACCAATTACAAACGCTACAACTTCCGCATCAACACGGACATCAACATCACCAAGACCACGATTCTCGAAGCCGGCCTCGGCGGCTGGGTCGTCGATCAGCACAAACCGGGCATGACCACCAAACCCGACGGCAATACCGACGATTTCTGGAGGTCGATCTCCTACATGACCCCGATCACCGTTCCCCTGCGCTATTCAAACGGCCAGCTGCCTACCTACGGTACGGACGGATACGGCATTTCGCCTTATGTACTGCTCAACCACACCGGTTATTACACGTTCTGGGAAAACAAGGTGGAATCGAACATCGGACTGAAACAGGACTTGAGTTTTATTACGCAAGGGCTGCATTTTACCGGCCGGTTCTCCTATGACGCCTACAACCGGCACAATCTGGGCCGCCTGAAAATGCCGGCTCTGTACAAGGCAGAACGAGTCCGCGACATGGAAGGCAATCTGATTACGTCGCGGATCATAGACGAGCAACCACTCTGGCAAACATCGGACGTCTACGGCTCCCGGCGCGCCTACGGCGAAGTGCAACTGGCATACGACCGAGCTTTCAACAAGCACCGGGTCGGCGGTCTGCTCTACTATTACATGCAGTCGTTTTCGGAAAACGATGTCAATGACAATGTCTTCAAATCGGTTCCCCAGCGCAACATGGGCCTCTCCGGCCGCGTAACTTACGGTTACGACGACCGCTATCTGGTGGAATTCAACTTCGGATATACGGGATCGGAGAATTTCGAGCCGAAGGAACGCTTCGGTTTCTTCCCTGCAATCGCCGCGGGCTGGGTGATCTCGAACGAGAAATTCGTCAAGAAACATATGCCGTGGCTTACCATGCTCAAAATCCGCTATTCATGGGGCCAAGTCGGCAACGACCGCATCGGCGGCGGAACACGCTTCCCTTATATCACCACGGTAACAGGCGGTAACAGCGTCAATTTCGGAAATATGGGGGCAAACAGGGCTGACGGCATACTCGTACAACTCATGGGTTCGCAAAACCTGACATGGGAAGTCACCACCAAGCAGGACCTCGGTCTCGACCTGAAAATCGCCGATCGGTTCGATCTGACGGTGGATATTTTCCGCGACCATCGCGAAGACATCTTCATACGGCGCGGTTTCCTACCCGGCACTACCGGCCTTTTGGTCGGCGGATCGATAGACCAACGTCCTTGGGGCAACGTGGGTTCCATGCGCTCGGAGGGTATCGACGGCAACTTCGGCTACACGCAGCGTATCGGCAAGGACTTCATCTTCACGCTCCGCGGCAACCTGACCTATGCCTACAACAAGGTGCTGAAATACGACGAAGCGGCCAATGCACTCTATTACCGCATGACGCAAGGCTACAAATGGGAACAGAACCGCGGTCTGATCGCACTTGGTCTTTTCAAGGACGAAGCCGAAATCGCCAGCAGCCCGACCCAGTACGGACAGGAACTGATGCCCGGCGACATCAAGTATAAGGACGTCAACGGCGACGGCGTCATCAACGACGACGACATCGTTCCGATCGGCAACACGAGAACCCCGGAACTCGTATACGGTCTCGGACTGAGCGCCCAATGGAAAGGCATCGATTTCAGCATTCTGTTTCAGGGTACGGGCAAGATGGACTTCATTATGGAAGGTTATTCCACGTTCCCGTTCATCGCAAACGACGCCGGCAACATCCTTTCGGTAGTAGCCGACCCCAAAAACCGCTGGATATCACGCGAAATATCGGGAGACCCCGCCACCGAACGCCAAGACGCCATTTTCCCGCGGCTCTCGTACGGTCCCCGCGAAAACAACACCAAATGGTCCACATGGTGGCTGCGCGACGGGCACTACCTTCGCCTGAAAAACCTCGAAGTGGGCTATACGCTCCCGAAAGCTTTCACCCGCAAATTCCGGGTCGAGAAGGCACGCATCTTCTTCCTCGGCTATAACCTCGCCTGCTGGTCGTCGTTCGATTGGTGGGACCCCGAAATGGGCAGCAAGGACGGCAACTCCTACCCGATCCAAAGAACCTATACATTCGGCGTGAACGTCAGCTTCTAACCTTAAGATCCCGATTATTATGAAAAAAATAGGAAACATTCTGATCGTCATGTTTGCCGCACTGAGCATGATCCGGTGCGGGGACTTTCTCGACGTCCAGCAGTATGTGAAAGACATGCAGCAGTACGACTCGATCTTCGTCCGCGAAAACACCACGAAACAGTGGCTCTGGGAGGTCTACAGCTCACTGAGCAGCACTCCGTCGCTCTCGAACGGCGCCCTCTACTTCGCATCGGACGAAGCGATCTACAACGATGCAAACGCCTCGTGCGAACTCTACCAGAACGGGCAGTACTCATCGACGAACCCCGTTTGGGAAGACCGCTACAATGCAATGTATGTCGGAATCCGTACGGCTTCGATTTTCATCCACAACGTTCACCGCTGTCTGGAGGTCTCGTCGGCCGAACGGGAACGCATGGAGGGAGAAGCCCGCTTCCTGCGCGCCTATTTCTACTTTACCCTGATGCGCCAATACGGTCCGGTCCCGATCGTACCCGACGAAGGACAGGACATCTCGCTCGATTACGAAGAGCTGGCACTCCCGCGCGCCACGATCGACGAAATGGTCGATTTCATGCTCTCCGATCTGGAACGCGCAGCCCGCATCCTGCCTTCGGAATATGCTTCGACATGGGTCGGACGCGCCACGCAGGGCGCCGCATTAGCCTTGCGGGCCAAGATACTGCTCTATGCCGCCTCGCCTCTCTTCAACGGCAACACAGACCTGTTCAACGTCAAGGACAACGAAGGCCGCAACCTGATTCCGCAGGAAAAGGACATCCGCAAATGGGCGCGGGCGGCGGCAGCGGCCAAGGAGGTGATCGAAATGGGACTTTACGAACTGATAACGGTAAGGGCTACCGCGACAACGGCACCTCTGGCACCGAATGTCCCCACGGCGGCATTCCCCGAAGGAGCCGGAGGCATCGATCCTTTTGAATCCTATGCGCAGCTCTTCAACGGAGAGACTCCCGTAACGCTCAACAACGAATTCATCTTTATGCGACAGAGCGGCGCCGACGTCAACTCGTTCGTCTATAAGGCATTCCCCTATTCGCACAACGGCACGAACAACATGGCGGCCACGCTCAAACAGGTCAATGCCTATTACATGCGGGACGGCCGCGACAAGGATCAGGCAAGTAGCGAATATCCCTATTACACATCGGGATTCACCACCGGAGACACCAACGATCCGTTTGTCCCGAACGACTGTCACCGGATGTGGCTCAACCGCGAACCGCGGTTCTACGCTTCGATCGCCTACAACGGCTGCATCTGGGAAAACGGCACCGCCGACCAGAGATACCAGAATTTCCGCTGCAACTACTACCGCGCGGGCCAAGACGGGAAACAGTTGTCGCGTCCCTACAACTTCCCGCTCACCGGCATCGGCATCAAAAAATATTACGACCCCGACGACTCGTGGGACGAAGGCGGACGAACGACCTACAAGCCGCATCCCGAAATTCGCTACGCCGACGTATTGTTATGGTATGCCGAAGCATTGAATGAACTTCCCAACGGCGAAGCGTACGAATTCAACCATGTAATTTATGACGAACCGTTTATCGTAAAGCGCGATGTGAACGAGATCAGAAAAGCATTCCGGCAGGTGCGTTTCCGCGCCGGACTGCCCGATCTCACGGATGCGGAATACAGGTCGCCCGACACCTTCCGCGATAAACTCAAGCGCGAACGCCAGATCGAATTCTTCATGGAAGGATTGCGCTACTTCGATCTCCGCCGCTGGAAAGACGCTGCAACGGAAGAAAACGAAGCCGTAATGGGTATGAACGTCGACATGAAGGGGTCCGGCACGCAGAAAGAACGATTCTACGAAACCACGCCGACGCAGATAACCAAGGTTTTCATGGACAAGATGTATCTTTGGCCGTTCACCGACGACGAACTGAAGCGCAACACCAAACTGACCCAAAATCCGGGCTGGTAGTAACCGCAAAACGAACACGACTTATGAAAAAAGCAATTATATTCCTGCTTGCCGCAACGGCATTTTTCACGGCCTGCAACAACAACCAGCTCGACGACGAGCTGTTCATCAAGCACGTTCTGATCAACCAGAACGGCTTCCGCGAGTACGATCTCAACTATGTGGATGCGAATGTCAGGGACACGCTCATCACCGTCGCCGTAAACGGATCGTCGAAACTCGACCGCGACGTCAGGGTCGATCTGGCGGTCAACCCCGACACCCTCGAAGGATACAACTGGGAGAAATACCGCAACGACCGCAGTCTCTATTACGAACTGCTGCCCGAAGAGTGCTACTCTTTCAGCGGGGAAGGCATCATCATCAAAGCCGGAACGGAATACACCGACGTTCCGATCAGTTTCAATCTCGACAAGATCGATAAGGACAAGAATTTCGTTCTTCCGATCTCGATCGTCTCGACCTCGGAATACAGGATCGGAGAGCCGAAATACAGTACGATCCTGATGAACGTCGTCCTCTCGAACGCCTATACGGGCACCTATTCGCTGTCGGGTACGATCCGGGAAGTCGCTACGGGCGATTTCATCGACGTCCGCATGACCCGTACGTTGCGCGTGGTCGATCCCTTCACCGTATCGCTCTACGCAGGCAATACCTCCGAACGCGTCTCCAACCGGGAAAATTACCGGATGAACATGACCGTAAACGCGGATTCCACGCTGACCTTTACGCCGCTGCATCCCGACATCATCGAGATAAACCGCGACGAACCGAACCTCGACCCGAAGAATCCGCGGAACAAAATCCTCGTGGAACGGACCGTAGACGTACAGAATTCGCACAAATCGTATATAGTCACGACATTCTACATGTACTACAACTATATCGACAAAACCGACCCGGCCGATCCCGTCGAAATGCGATGGGAAGGCACCTGTTCCCGTACGAAAACGGTATTTACCAAATAACGGTCTCTCTCTGCAAAAACCTATGGAGCGGACTTGTTCGCCTCCATAGGTTTTATTAATTTTGCATCAGGCATCTTGCCAGTCACTCAAACGGATAAACAGAAAAAATGACCAAATCACTCCGCACTCTGCTATTCGGGATCGCCAGCCTCTTCGTACTGACAGTCCACGCTCAGGAATACCCTTTCCGCAACCCCGACCTCCCGATCTCCGATCGGGTGCAGGACCTCATCTCACGGCTGACCCTCGAAGAGAAGGCCGCCCAGATGCAGAATCTCACGCCCGCGATCGAACGGCTCGGAATCCCGGCCTACAACTGGTGGAACGAATGTCTGCACGGCGTCGGCCGCTCGTGGGACAAAGTGACCGTCTTTCCGCAGGCGATAGCGATGGCTGCGACGTTCGATCCCGAAGCGTTACGGCAAATGGGCAGCATCACCTCGACCGAAGCGCGCGCCATCTACAACGAAGCCAACCGCACGGGCAAAGGCGGCATCCAATACAAGGGCCTTACGTTCTGGACCCCGAACATCAATATCTTCCGCGATCCGCGCTGGGGCCGGGGACAGGAGACCTACGGCGAAGACCCCTACCTGACCGGACTGCTGGGCAAAGCCATCGTAGAGGGACTGCAGGGCGACGATCCGGTCCTGCTGAAGACTTCGGCCTGCGCCAAGCACTATGCCGTCCACAGCGGTCCCGAACCTTCGCGCCATGTCTTCGATGCCAACGTAAGCGACTACGATTTGTGGGACACCTACCTGCCAGCATTCCGCGACCTGATCGTAGACGGCAACGTGAGCGCCGTGATGGGCGCCTACAACCGGTTCCGCGGGCAACCGTGCTGCGCCAGCGACCTGCTGATGCAGGAGATTCTGCGCGGCGAATGGGAGTTCACGGGCTACGTCACTTCGGACTGCGGAGCGATCGACGATTTCTTCAAAAACCACAAAACCCATCCGGACGGAGCCTCGGCCGCGGCGGATGCCGTGATACATACGACCGATCTGGACTGCGGCGAAATCTTCGCCTACCTGCCCGAAGCCGTCGAGCGGGGGCTTATCTCCGAAGCCGTGATCGACGAATCGCTCGCACGGCTGCTGACGATCCGGTTCCGACTCGGCGCATTCGTTCCGCAGGAGCGCGATCCTTACGCCACACTTCCCTATTCGGTACTGGAAGCCGATTCGCACAAGGCCCATGCTCTGAAGATGGCGCACGAATCCATGGTGCTGCTCAAGAACAACGGACTGCTTCCGCTGCGCCACAACCTGCGCCGCATCGCCGTACTCGGACCAAATGCCGATTCGCCCGAAGTCCAGCTGGGCAACTACAACGGATTCCCGTCGGAGATCGTCACACCGCTGAAAGGCATACGGGCGAAAACGGGTGCCGAGATCGTCTACCTGCGCGCTTCGGATTACACCACGCCGGAAGCCGGGGCCGATGAAATACGCAAAGCCGTCGAAGGCGCCGACCTCGTGATCTACGTCGGCGGCATCTCACCCCGGCTGGAAGGCGAAGAGGGCGACGCAGGACGCGAAAAACTCGACGGATTCCTCGGCGGCGACCGCACCGGCATCATGCTTCCAAAAGTCCAGACCCAAGTGATGCAGGTTGTAAAACAGATCGGGATTCCGCTCGTCTTCGTTTCGATGTCAGGCAGTGCGATGGCTTTCCCGTGGGAGGCCGAAAATGCCGATGCGATTCTGCAGGCATGGTACGGCGGACAGGCCGCCGGAACAGCCGTAGCCGATATTTTATGGGGCGACTGCAACCCGTCGGGACGACTTCCGGTCACGTTCTATGCAGACGACGAACAACTGCCCGATTTCAACGACTATTCGATGAAAGGCCGCACTTACCGCTATTTCGAAGGACGACCGCTCTATCCGTTCGGATACGGACTCAGCTACACGACTTTTACATATGACACTCCGGTATGCACCGCCAAAACCACAGTCACCGGAGAGTCCGTGAAGGTTGTAACCCGCGTCCGCAATACAGGTAGCGTAGCCGGAGATGAAGTGGTACAGCTTTACGTCAGCCATCCCGACGCTCCGGAGCCCAAGCCGATTAGGGCGCTGAAAGGCGTAAAGCGCATTCATCTGCAACCGGGTGAGGAACAGATCGTCGAATTCACCCTTACGCCCCGTAATCTCGCACTGGTCGATGTAGACGGCACTACGGCCTGCTGTCCGGGACGCATCTCGTTCTATATCGGCGGCTCCCAGCCCGTCTCCGAAGCGGACCGGCGACAACACTCCGCCGAGATACGCGTCAAAGGTCCCCGCAGGGTGCTGGCCCGGTAGACGGTCCAAAACGATAAGGCTGGTTCTCTTTCGGGACCAGCCTTATTTCGAATCATTCGTCACCGGCCGCGGCTGTAAGCTCTTCCTCCGAATATTCGGTCCTCGACTTCCCCTGATGCGCCCGGCGGTACTCCAGCGGCGAGAGGCCCGACATCTCCTTGAATTTGTGATTGAAATGCGAGATGTTGCGGAACCCCGATTCATAAGCCACCTGTATGATGCTGAAATCGGAATTGACGAGCAGTTTGTATGCGAAGTCGATACGGATTTCCAGCAGGCAGTTGAAAATACTGCGTCCGGTCGATTGCTTGAAATTCCGACATAGCGCCGTGGGATTCTGTCCGGCGTATCCGGCCACCTGCCGGAGCGTAACCGGCTCCTTGAAATTATTGGCCAGATACTGATATGCCCGGTAAACCGGCAGGTTATGCAGGTCTTTGACCCGGTTGTAGTCCACCTCGGCGATCGACAGGTAGGAAAAATCGGGAGTCTGGCTCAGCATTCCCAGAATGCGGTAAAGTTCCATCAGCCGTTTCAGGCCGTCCAGCCGTTCGAAATCCGACAGACGGGTACGGATGCGCTCCAGCACCTCGTCGTTGTGGAAAAGCAGGCCGCGGGAACTTTCGTCCAGCAGCCGTACGATCGGTCCGAATTCGGGCATGGTGCGGAAATCGGCCGGAAAGATATTCTGGTTGAATTGGATCACTTCGGAACAACAATACAGATCGTTGTTTTCATAGTAAATCCGGTCACTCAGATGAAAATGGGGCACATTCGAGCCAATAAACGCAATATCGCCCGGCGAGAATTCGCTGACGCCGTTTCCGACGAAACGCTTGCCAACCCCCTCCGTAATGGCGACCAGCTCGTATTCGGGATGATAATGCCAGTCCGGCGGAAAGTGTTTGAATATAAAATTCTTCTTCGTAAACGACGATCCGGATGCCGGAATAATGGTTTCGTAAAGCATGATCTTATATTATTATCGAAGGAACGGCCCTTAGTGCAAATATAGCACAATTATTTGCAAATTACACGGTAGACAGCAGACTTTTTACCCTATATATTTGTATAACCAATTCGCTTCATTTTTTATAAACCAACGATATGACCAAACGAGAAGTAATCAAGTGCGTCCTCGACGGTAAAAAGCCGCCTTACGTTCCTTGGTCTTTCAAATTCACCAAAGAGCCGAAAGAGGCTCTCATGCAGTACTACGACACGGATGACCTCGACCCGGTACTAGGCAACCATATCCTGCAGCTGGGAAGCGACATCGGCTTCTTCGAAGATTTGGGCGGCGACTATGTCCGCGATGTCTTCGGCGTGGTTTGGGACCGCAGCGTAGACAAGGATATCGGCGACGTGAAGGGCTGCATCCTCGAAAACCCCACGCTCGAAGGCTACACCTTTCCCGATCCGCTCGACCCGCGCTTCTTTGCCGACATCGAAAGCGAAATCAGCAAAAAGCCCGACATGTTCCGTGTGTTCCAGATCGGATTCTCGCTCTACGAACGGGCATGGACGCTGCGGGGCATCGAAAACCTGCTGATGGATTTCTACATCAATCCCCAATTCGTGAACCAGCTGCTCGACGCGATCTGCGACTACAACCTGCGCCAGATCGACAAAGCCCTCGAATACGACATCGACGCGGTTTACTTCGGCGACGACTGGGGACAGCAGATCGGACTGATCATGGGATACGACCTCTGGAAAGAATTTATCTATCCCCGCCTGCAGCGCATGTATGGCCGTGTCCGGCAGGCCGACAAATACGTGATGATACATAGTTGCGGCGACGTGGACGAGCTGTTCGACGATCTGATCTCAATCGGACTCAACTGTTTCAACCCCTTCCAGCCCGAAGTGATGGACGTGGACGACCTGCTGGGCCGGTACCGGGGACGGCTGGCTTTCCACGGAGGTCTGTCGATGCAGAAAACCCTGCCCTTCGGCACCAAAGAGGAGGTAGCGAGGGAATCGCGCCACCTGCTCGAACTGGGCCGCGACGGCGGTTACATATTCTCGCCCTCGCATTCGGTCGAAAGCGACACGTCGCTCGAAAACATGCTTACATTCATAGATATAGCCAATGCACAACTAAAATAACCTACGACCATGGAAGATATGAACCAAATTTCGCAGGCGATCGTGGACGGCAAACTCGAACTTGCGCAGGAGCTGGTCGGCAAAGCGATCGAATCCGGCATGGACGCCCAGTCGATCATCGATGATTACCTGACCGCCGGCATGGCCGAAATCGGCCAGCGGTTCCAAGACCGCAAAGCATTCGTTCCCAACCTGCTGATGTCCGCGCGCGCGATGAAAGGCGCGCTGGAGGTGCTCAAACCCCACATGAGCGGCCGAGTCGAATCGCACGTCGGAACCGTAGTGATCGGCACTGTCAAAGGCGACCTGCACGACATCGGCAAGAACCTCGTGGCTTCGATGTTCGAGGGCTGCGGTTTCAAAGTCATCAACCTCGGCATCGACGTATCGAGCGAAAAGTTCGTGAAAGCCGTCGAAGAGCACAATGCAGACATACTCTGCCTTTCGGCCCTGCTTACGACCACGATGAACTACATGCGCAACGTCGTCACGGAACTGAGCAAAGCCGGCCTGCGCGACAAGGTGAAGGTCAT
>OGMP01002041.1_pt1 | contig 13661 bp, 10 predicted proteins | sample 1573261 | NCBI WGS metagenome assembly OGMP01 (sample SAMEA2581878, study PRJEB24529) | metagenome | biome: Human gut stool | place: China | collected 2011 | reverse complement strand
CCCGACACCCGGTTTTGGAGACCGGTGCTCTACCAACTGAGCTACTCCCGTGTTTTCGGCTGCAAAGGTAGTGTAATATTTGAAATATACAAATCTATTTATGAAAAATATTTTTTTTTCTATTCGTTCAGTAATCCTAATTCGTTGAACATGACCCGATAAGCTGCAGCTTTTTTTTCCAGGGCCAAAGGATAGGCACGGCTGGAAGAAGGCATTCTGTATAATTTCATAGCCTTGTCTCCAAATTCGAAAGGTTCGCTTGTACCTACGGTTGGCTCTTTTACCTCTATTTGTTCGCGGATAATGTCTGTTGCTTTCTGTCCGGTGGTAACAATGGCTTTGCACATCGGAATTTGTTTTAGTAACAGGTTGATATCTGTTTGTTCTATTACTTCCAGAAACTTGTCGGAGGCATTGTCTTGTAAACGGCGGATAGCTGAAGCTGTATCATAAAGTGCGATTCCTTTGTCGTTTAGGAATTCAATGATACGGTCTTTATCAAATACTTTCTTCTCAGGGTTCAGGAAATGCTCTTTGTCCTGAAAGAAAATAAGTCCGACGATACGCCACATATCATTTTGCAGGTTAGGGTAGAAGAAATCCATGCTCCACCGTTTTTTTTGCGGAGGAAAACTGCCAAGCATCAGCAGGACAGCATTAGCCGGCAGAAAGGGTTCTAATGGATGTTCTTCGATATTTAATAGAGAATCCATGAAATCTTTGGAAATTAAGTTTATGAAGCTATATCGAAATATGTATCTTTACCATAGGGGCAAATACTCGGATTCGTCCCTACAGCAAAGCTATAATGGCAAGAGTAGTAAACCGCAATGCGAGTTTATTCTTTTGGCTTCGGCTCTTTTTTAGCCAATAAAACGATATTGTAAACGTATTCGGTCATCCAATTTTCAGAGTATCCCAATGCGTGTTGATACTTACGGATAGCAATACAAGTTTTGTGTACGCTGTCATCTTTCCAGTCTGTTTTGGTCATAATGTCATGGATAGTTTTTTCCGTCATATTACGTAACATCTTCTTCATTACGCTGGGCATACGGAACTTCCATTGCATCAGATTGCCGATAAGCATCATCAAGTCATTGCTGAATCCTTGGAACATAAAAAGATATGTCTTTACATCGTTTACATTCTTACAATTCTTTTTAATGGAATTGTCTATTTCTTTGAAGAAATCATCACTTAGTCCATAAAGTTCTACTAACATTTTTTTACAGCGTGACTTTTCGGCAATTCCTAATTTATTGTTTTGGGTCGGGATTTTAAGTGTACGTTTGAAAACTGCCATGTCAGGCAGAAAATTAATATTGGTAATACCTATATTGCAGGCCATTACAGACTGATAATATACACGAATCAGCGTCATGAAGTCTTCCATTCCACCTACTTTGGCGTTTTCTTCTCCTTCTGCTTGTTTTTTACTGAATAATTTTGAAAATATGCTCATGGCTTTTTTATTTTATGTTCTTGCCGCAAAGATACTTATTTTTTTTTAATACTTTACCAACATTCCAAATCTTCCTCAATGTCCTTCATTCTATCTTTCGTGAAAACAGGATTCTTAATTCCGCTACGTTTCTGTATCCGATAATCTTCTAATAGGCGGAAAGCATATTTGCCTAATAGAACGATGGCTATCAGGTTACAAATGGTCATGAATCCCATTGCTATATCTGCCAGGCCCCATGCCAAGTCCAAGCTGGCAAGTGCACCGAACATTACCATGCCGCATACAGAGATGCGGTAAACCGGAATAGCCCAGCGTTGGCGGGTGATATATCGTACATTGGCTTCGCCGTAATAATAGTTTCCCAATATACTACTGTAAGCAAAAAATAGAATTGCTACTGCTACATAAATTGTTCCGATATCACCTATTTCATTATTTAACGCCATCTGTGTCAGTTTAATTCCGTTGGCTTCTCCTGTAGACGCCAGCCCGCTGAAAAGAATGATAAATGCTGTACATGTGCAAATGACCAAGGTATCTGTAAAAACACCTAATGTTTGAATCAATCCTTGTTTTACGGGATGGGTGACATCGGCGGTTGCTGCCACATTGGGTGCAGAACCCATACCGGCTTCGTTGCTGAACAATCCGCGTTTGATGCCTTGCATCAATGCCATGCCTATACCCCCGCCTAATGCCTGTTCCCAACCGAAAGCATTCTCAATAATCAGCTCAATGACTCCCGGCAAATGTTTGACATTCATAATCACGATGAAAAGTGCTAAAAAAATATACCCCAAGGCCATGATGGGTACAATGATGCTGCTGACTTTGGCTATACGCTGAATACCTCCGAAAATAATAATTAATGTAAGTGCAGTCAATATGCATCCCATCAGAGCCGGAGAAATATTGAAAGCTTCCTCGAATGCGGCACAGATAGTGTTGCTCTGCACGGAATTGAAAGCAAACCCGAAGGTGAAAATGAGCAAAAAGGCGAATAGAATTCCCATCCATGGTTGTTTTAATCCTTTTTTCATGTAATAAGCGGGGCCACCGACAAAAGAATTATGTCCATGTACCTTATATAGCTGGGCAAGTGTGGATTCGATAAAGGCACTGCTGGCACCAAAAAGTGCAATTACCCACATCCAAAAGACTGCACCCGGACCACCCAATGTAATGGCGGTGGCTACTCCTGCCAGATTGCCTGTTCCCACGCGGCTTGCTATGGAGATGGCAAATGCCTGAAAAGAGGAGATGTGATGTTCGCGACCTTCTGTCTTGCCGGTGGAATCTCCAAGCAGGCGTACCATTTCGCCTATCATGCGGAATTGTACAAATTTCGTTTTGTAAGTGAACCAGAATGCGCAACCTAGCAGCATTATAATTAAGATGTATGTCAAAATAACATCATTTACGTTGCCGATTAATTGGGTTAAAATATCCATTACTTTATATTGTCTTTAGTTTAGGTTTTAATATTGATGTTTTTATTCTTGGTTTAGTCTGAAGTAAAACTTATGTCCGCTAAATACAGGCTCTACTAAGCCAAAACGAATAAAGTCTGCTAATAGTTCGCTTGCAGTCTTCCTGTTTAAGTTACAAATTCGGCAACACTGATTGAGAGATATTTCTCCACGTTCTTTCAGTGTGTCAAGCAGCCGTTGTTCTCTTTCTGTAAACTCAACCAATACGCCTTCCGTTTTTTTGTATGCTGCCACATTTTCAGATGTACAGGTGTGGCAAGGATATTTTCATCTTTGATACGGATGTATGCCCAAGGATTATTTTTTTCATCCAGTGCATAGACAGGCTTGACTGCCATTTCACCGATAGAAACTTCTAATACGCTTTTTCCTTCGACCAAATAAGTCCGTGTCTCGATTTCTACTTTAGGGCAGCAATACATTGTGGCTGCCGCTTCTATCATATATATTTCTTCTTCTGAACGAATGCCGGCTATTTTGCCGTTGTCTTTGACGCCGACCAACAATCGTCCTCCTTCTGTATTGGCAAAGGCGGACAAGCTTCGGGCTATCTTGCGTGCATCCGATATTTCGAATTTAAAATCTTGATGGCAATGTTCTCCCTCCGAGACCAGTTGCCGGATGTATTGGGTATCTGTTAATGGCTTCATTTCGGTTGCAAAAATAGGAAAAATAATGCTTATGCTCAAAAGGGAGGAGGAAGGATGAAACAAATTATAGGTATTAAATGATAAAAATGAAAGAATTAACTTGGTTATTATCAAGCTTTTTCTTTCATTTGCATAGGAAAAAGAAATTAGCTTTTAAATAATAAAGGATATGAAGAAATTGGGACTTGTCATTGTGCTGTTGTGTCTTTCTATGGCAGTTAGTGCAGGTGGGTTTATGTTCAAGCATCTTGAAGTAAAAGATGGTTTGTCTAGTAATCGGGTAAACGATATATTTAAAGATTCAGAAGGCTTTATGTGGTTTGCTACGGCTTCGGGGCTGAATCGTTATGATGGTTGCCAAATGAAAGTTTATCGCAGCCATAACCTTGACTTGGGACCTTTGCCGGATAATTGTGTTCAAAAGGTACAGGAAGATGGAAAGAAAAGACTGTGGATACGTACTGCTGCCGGTTATACGATTTATGATTCTAAAACAGAAAGTTTTAATCGTGATGTGCATGCTTTGTTGTGGGAAGCCGGTATTGACGGAATCCCTGCTTTGACTTATATTGATAAGAATAAGAACATGTGGTTCTATATTGCTTCTAAAGGCTGCTATCTTTATATTCCTGAATCACAGTTGCTTTATCCGCTTTTGTTTGATGCCGGTCAATTGCCTGAAGGAGAGATAACGGATATTTCAGAGTGTAGTGATGGAGTATTGCTTGTGTATAATACGGGAATGATTGTGTGTCTGAACAGGGATACAAATAAAATAAATTGGGATTTAAAGGAGATATCCAAAGAATTGGGAAATAATAAATATGAGACTTTTTCTTTTTTCGTAGATAAAGAGAATGACATTTGGATTTACAGTCCTTCCGGACTTTGGATTTATAATCCGGCAGAGAAGAAGTGGCAAAAGAAGTTAAGAGACCTTATAAATCGGCAATCGCGGAGTGCGGTGTTGTCCGTTGCTCAGGATTTGCAAGGACGTATTTGGATAGGACGGGAACATGACGGGGTAAATATCCTGAATAAGTCTACCGGGGAAATAAAAACATTGATGCATCAACCTGACGATGAACGCAGTCTGCAAGATAATACTGTTTCTGCATTATATGAAGATCCTAATGGAATGATGTGGTTAGGCACATGGAAGAAAGGAATATCTTATTATCATGAAAGTATCTTCAAATTCAGTCTTGATTATGTGGGTGATGTCACTGCTGTTGAAGAAGATAAGAATGGGGATTTGTGGATAGGAACCAACAATGATGGTTTGATACATTGGAAAATAAATACCGGTGAACCTCAATTGTTTGTCCGTGAGGTATCCGATGCCAATTCTTTATCATCGGATGCTGTCTCTTGTTTATTGAGAACCAGAGACGGAAAGCTTTGGATAGGAACGCTGGGAGGAGGATTGGACTGTTATGATAATGGTCGATTTACTCATTATAAGAATATGGTGAAAAATAGTAAATCATTGACTGATAATAATATTGTGGCGTTGGCGGAAGATAAATCCGGTATTGTCTGGATAGGTACATCAGGTAGTGGTCTGCAAAGTCTCAATCCACGTACAGGAGAATTTAATACTTATAATACCACAACGTCTGACCTTGCATTTAATACTGTTTCTTCATTGTATATAACTAGGGATAACTCCTTAATGATAGGGACTTCCCGGGGACTGTCTGTCATGGATTTATCAACAAAAAAGATTATTTCTTTGACGGGAACTAAATCGGGAAAAACTCGTTTCTCAAACCAGAATATAAATCAGGTGTATGAAGATAGTCGTGGGCTGATATGGATAGCAACTCGTGAGGGATTGAATATTTATAACCCGAAGATAGATGAATTGACGATTCTTGCAGAGAAAAATGGTTTGTCAAACCTGTTGACAGTCGGAATTGTGGAGGATGATAACTCGAATATGTGGATAACTTCTGCCAAAGGATTGACTCATATCATACCGATGCTTGACTCAAAGACCGGTATGTATGATTTTCGTTGTAATATTTATGATGAAAGAGATGGTTTACAGAGTAGCGGTTTTAATCAACGCTCTGTGAAAAAGTTGTCTTCCGGTGAAATCGTAATAGGAGGAGTATATGGAATTAATCGTTTCTTTTCTGATAAGATTAAATACAACGAGGTATTGCCTAACGTGTTTTTTACTCATTTCTTGTTGTTCAATAAAGAAGTTGAAGTAGGAGAAGTATATGGTGATAAAGTCATTTTGGATAAGGCTTTGAATTTTGTAGATCAAGTGGAGTTGGATTATAAGCAGAATATGTTTTGTGTGCAGTTCGCTTCAGATAATTATATTATTCCTGAGAAAGTGGAATATGCCTATAAGCTGGAAGGATTCGGTGATGAATGGATTACGACTAAGACAGGAGAGGCGGTTTATACCAATTTATTTCCCGGTACTTATTTATTGAGGGTAAAAGCAATAAACAGTGATGGATTCAGTGGAAATGAAGAAGCTTCGCTGAAAATAGTTGTTACACCTCCGTTTTGGCTGTCTACATGGGCTTGTATACTGTATGTTATTCTGTTTGTTGGCATTATGTTGTTAATGTGCAGTAAAATGTGCGGTGGCAAACGTAAATCCGGACAATCAGAGGAGCAGTCTGAGATAGGAGAGGATGAATCGGATGAGGAATCGGAAGAATTAGAACAGCCCGGCAGTTATAAACCGGAAGAGAAGGTGACGTCTGAAGAAGAATCCGGTGCCGTTTTACTTGCTCACGATGAATCAATATCTTCCGAAGTTGTGGATGAAGTTGTTTCGAAAGCAGTTGAAGAAGAAGAGGTTGTAGAGATAAAAACGATAGAATCTGTTTTGGAGGAAAAAAAGGAAATTGACACCGTTTCAACCATCAAGACCCAGAGGGCCAGAGTTATCCAACTTATAGAAGATGAAAACAGTGACGAGTATACTACTTATATAGTACCGGAAGATGAGTTGCCGGAGGTGATTATTACTGCAGGAAGTAAGAAGGTTGATGGTATTATCCCTCCTGCTATCAGTGAGATGATAGGAACGAAGAAAGCTGTAAGCCATAGTGGTAATGATGAATCGGTAGATGAGAAGCTATTGGGAGCCGCGATGAAATATGTAGAAAGTAATATTTCCCGTAGCGATTTATCGGTAGAAGAATTAAGCCGTGAACTGGGAATGAGCCGTGTAAACTTATATAAGAGATTGGTGGCTATGACAGGGAAGACACCGATAGAGTTTATTCGTGTTATTCGTTTGAAGCATGCTGCTAAGTTGTTGCGTGAGACTCGGATGAATATATCGGAAGTTGCTTATCAGGTGGGATTCAATAATCCTAAGTATTTTACTAAATATTTTAAAGAAGAATTTGGTATGCTTCCGTCAGTGTATCAGGAGAAAGAAAAACAAGAACAAGGCGAATGATAAGAACAATTCCATTTGGAAGTTGTTTTATTTGTAATAATCACATTTAAAATAAGAATAGAATGGAACATACAGTCATACATGATGAGAAGGTAAATCGGTTTGAGGTTTTTGAATCGGGACAGATTGCTTATCTGCAATATGAGGAAAAAGACGGGGTGCTGGATATACTCCATACCATGGTTCCTCCACAATTGGAAGGAATGGGAATAGCAGCAGATTTGACAACGGCTGCTGCCAGATATGCCGAAATAAATCAATTGAAGATAAAACCTACTTGTTCATTTGCAAAAACATATTTCATACGTCATTCGCAATACGGGGATTTATTGGTATAAAGACGAAAAAGCAGTGTGTTGGAAATCCAATGTAACTATTACACTGGTTTGTTTTTGACACACTGCCTTCTTTGGTATCCGTATTTTAGTCACACTGTTTGTGAGTCATAATCTCCAATACTAATTTATCTGTTTCATTCATGCCTTGTGAGCCGATTTTGGTCAGGTTGCGGATACTGCGGTCTACATTATCATCGATAATACCTTCTACGGAACTGACGCATTTATGCTCCATTGCTAAAATAGCGGAAAATACAGCTGTAGATACACCACTGGTCAGTTTGAGGGCACAGCTGGGCTTTGCTCCGTCGCAAATCATTCCCGTGATATTGGCTATCATATTTTGTACGGCAAAAGTAATCTGTTCGTAATTTCCTCCCATTAAGTAGGTTATTCCACAACTGGAACCTGTTGCTGCAACTACACAGCCGCACAAAGCAGATAAACGCCCCAAACTTTGTTTTATATAAATAACAGTCAAATGACTGAGAACGAGTGCACGAATTAATTCTTCTTCAGATTTATGGTTGTCTTCTGCATAAACCACCACAGGCAAAGTAGCAGTAATTCCTTGGTTTCCACTGCCGGAGTTACTCATTACAGGAATCATGGCTCCGGCCATACGTGCATCGCACGCTGCAGAAGTATAAGATAGAATATGAGTGAAAGTATTGCTGCCTAATAACTGTTTTTCGCTTTTACTTTCTTTTAATATTTTGCCTAATTGATGTCCGTAATTACCTTGAAAAGAGCGTTCGGCTGCATTTTTGTTCAAACGTTTGGTCTCAAGTATGAAGCGGATTTCTTCGAGAGGGGTAGTCGTGGCAAATTCATAAACTTTCCGTAAATTAAGTTCTGGTTCATGTTGTTCTTCTTCAGAGGAGCTTGTAGCCTGTTTGTTCAGTATAACATCATTGTTATGAGATACATATATAAAATTAGTATGCCCTCCTGATATAATAGCCGTTGCCTTGTCATTATCGGCTTCACAGATTATCTCAATATATAGCTTTTCGTCTATGTCTTTTTTAAGCCCGATGCAGATTGCTTGTGAATCTATCAGCTTTTTTCCTTCCTCTACAGCTTCGGGGGTGCTGTCTTTTAATACTTCAAGCTGGTATTCGGATTTTCCGATTAAAGCTCCCAAAGCGATGGCAATGGGAAGGCCGATCATACCGGTTCCCGGGATGCCCACTCCCATGGCATTTTTCAATATATTGGCACTTAACAGTGCTTTTATTTTTTCAGGTCTTTTCCCTAATGTTTCAGTTGCTTTGGCTACACAAAGTGCGACAGCTATAGGTTCGGTACATCCGATAGCAGGAACCACTTCGCGGTTAATCAGGGCAATGATTTGCTCTCTTTCTGACTTGGCAATCATAGTTTTAGAATTTTTATGAATAAGAAGGCTGTCCGATTCATTTTATTCAGAATGACAAGATGATAGGACTGCCGGGTCTTTAGAGACAGCCTTCTTATCCGGGGTTTTATTTTTCTTTCTTGTAATTATCTAATCCGGTCTGAAGGAAATCCACGTATTTATCTATATCTTCGTCATATGAATACGATTTATTCAGCGGCTTTCCTTCATTGTCTATTAATACATAGAATGGTTGTGCATTAGCACCAAACTTAGAACGTTGCAGATAACTCCATTTGTCACCTACTGTGCGCAGAGTACGTTCCTTACCGTTTTCCATTACCTTGATATGTTCCGGCAATGGCTCTTTGTTGTCTACATATAATGTAATCAATACATAATCGTCTGTCATCAGTTTGCTTACTTTCGGGTCTGTCCATACAGCAGCTTCCATCTTGCGGCAGTTTACACATCCGTAGCCTGTGAAGTCGAGCATAACCGGTTTTCCATTGCGTTTGGCATATTCCATGCCGGCATCGTAATCATCAAATTTGGCATGGACTTCATTGTTATACAAATTGAAATCCTGAGTTGTCATAGGAGGAGCGAACGCGCTGACAGCCTTTAACGGTGCTCCCCACAATCCGGGAACCATATATACGGCGAATGCCAAAGAAATCAATGCCATAAAGAAGCGGGGTACACTTGTGGTATTGTCATCGTCATCATGTGGGAATTTAATCTTGCCTAACAAGTAGAATCCTAACAAACCAAAGATTACAATCCACAAGGCAAGGAATGTTTCGCGGTCCAGAATTCTCCATCCATAAGCTAAGTCGGCTACGGATAAAAACTTTAAGGCAAATGCTAATTCAAGGAAACCCAATGTTACTTTTATGACATTCATCCAGCCTCCGGATTTCGGCATTGATTTTAACCAAGACGGGAACATAGCGAACAGTGTGAATGGCAAAGCCAAAGCGATAGCAAAACCCAGCATGCCGATAGCAGGGGCAATGACACTGCCGGTGGTAGAAACTTCTACCAATAAGAAACCTATAATAGGACCTGTGCAAGAGAAAGAAACCAATGACAAGGTAAATGCCATAAGGAAGATACTCAATAAACCGCTTGTTTGTTCTGCTTTGCTATCCACTGCATTACTCCATTTGGAAGGTAATGTCAATTCAAATGCTCCGAAGAATGACGCAGCAAAAATAATCAGCATTAAACAGAACAAGATATTAAATACAGCATTGGTAGATAGAGCATTTAATGCACTTGCACCGAAAATTAAAGTAATAGCCAAACCTAATGCAACATAAATAACTACGATAGATGCACCGTAAGTCCAAGCATCACGGATACCTTTCTTTTTATCTTTGCTGCGTTTCAGGAAGAAACTTACGGTCATTGGAATAATAGGCCATACACACGGAGTGAATAAGGCAAGCAACCCACCGATGAATCCGGCAAAGAAAATATATATCCAAGAACGATCTTGCTGCGAAGTTGTCTCACCATAGCTGTTCAATTCTTTGATAACCGGTGTCCAATAGTCCTGTACAGAGGTTTCGTTATCGGATAAGGCTACAGTAGCAGTACTGTCAATGGCAGTTGTTTCTGCAACAGAATTTTCAGCAGCAGGCTGGTTTACTGTTTCGGCTTTGGTTTCCGATGTTGCAACTGTAGCGGTAGCGGCATTCCCTTTTCCCGAGAAGGAGAACGGTACTTCTGTCGGTGGTAAGCAGTTTTCGTCATTACATGCACCATATTCCAGATAGCCTTCAATTTGATAGGAAGCATCTGTGATTTTAAACTTCTGAACAAAAGTTGCAGTATTCTCGAAGTAACGTAATTTCATTTCGAACACTTTGTCGAAGTTTTCAATTTCTTTTCCTTGTGGAGTGAGCTTTCCCATCAGCTCTGCACCTTGTATTTTTTCCACATTAAAGGTAGCGGAAATAGGACCGCCCGAAGGAAGGTCAGTGGAATAAACATGCCATCCGGCATCAATATTACCGGTAAACACAATCTGTGCTTCTGTGTCGGAAATTGTTTTCAACTCAGTTTTAAACTTGACTGGTTCTTGAATTTGGGCAAATGACGGAAGCCATGCCATGATTATCAAAAGGCAGCTTAATAAAAACTTCTTTTTCATTGTCTGTATTTTACGTTATTAATATTCTGATGATACAAAGAAAGGGATAAAATCTAAAAAAAGAGTCTTTATACCTATATAAATATCGGCAATTGCTGTTTTCGGAAGAAAAATCAAGGGTATATAGTGACTTATTGCTGTTTTTGTAATTCCAGCACTTTATTGCGGTATTGAGAAGGAGTCATTCCCACCACCGATTGGAAAAGGTTGTAGAAAGTAGAAATGGAGTTGAACCCCAAGTCGGCAGAGATTGCTTTTAGCGGGGTGTCGTTTTGGGGATTGGATAATAGGCGGATGGCTTCTTCAATACGGAAACTGTTTACATAGTGAGTAAAGGATTGTTTGGACTGCTCATTGATAATACGAGAAAGATAGGTGCGGTTTGTGCCTAATAAATCGGCTATTTTATCCTTTGTAATACTGTTGTCTTTGTAAATTTTTTCTTCACGCATGGCTCGCTCTAAAGCTCTGAAAAGTTCCAGACTTTTCTCATCGGTGAGTGATGATCCGGCATATTTTTCGGGAGCATTACCGGACTTTCCGTTTTGTTCCAGTTCTCTGATACGTTGGTTCAGTTCTGTTTCTCTTTTGATGGCTTCTTGATTTTGCTTGACGATACTTACATAAAGTTTATTTTTACGTTGGTAGAGGTAGTACAGCAATCCCAATACAATAAAGATAATGATAAGAATAAATGTTTGCTGCTGGATGCGTTGTTCTTTCTGCATCACATCTAGCTTACTCTGTTTTATCATATTCTCTTGTCGCTCGGTGTCATATTTAAATCTCATCTCGCTTAAATCTCTTTCCTTATCTTTATTAAAAAGACTATCATTCTCCAAGCGGAACACCTTATAGTAATTCAGTGCGTTATGGTACTGATGAAGTTGTTCGTAACAGGTAGAAAGAGTTTCATAAAGTGCATTGCGGTGAATTGCATTTGCCCGTGCATACGAAATTGCCAATCCTTGTTTCAGTAACAGGATAGCTTCTTCATAGTTCTTTTCCTTCATTAAAACACGGGCGTATCCCAAATGGGCATATACAATGGAAGAAGTTTGTGCAGCCTGTTTATCTTTCATTGCTTTTTTATAGTATTCGATGGCTTGTACATATTCTCCTGAATCACATAGGATATTTCCGAAAAGATTATAAGTATGTGCCTGATCGTAAAAATCATTTTCCAGCATTAACTTTTCTGCTTCATGAATATATTTTATGGCTTCTTCGTTTTGCTTCATCAAGAAATACAGATAAGCGGTATTGATTGCTCCGGTGTAAATAATATAGGGGTCGTTGAGCCTATGTCCGAGTTCATACGATTCTAACGCATATTTGATGCCGGCTTTATCTTTTTTCAGATAATAGATATTAGCTAAATTAGCTAATAGGATAGCGTATTGCTCTTGATATTTATTTTGTTGTGCCAACGTGATACCCTTATACAGCCATTGAATGGCACGATAATAATCTGTATCGATATTGGCAGCATATAGCCCTAAATTGCCATACACTGAGCATAGAAGGGAATCATTGTGAAGTTTGGTTGCCAACTCCAAAGCCAGATTCAAATTCTTTTTGGCAACCTTCTCCCTGCCACTCATCATTTGTGCTTGTCCTTGAAAGAGATAGGAATATAGATAGAGAGATGGATTTTTACTCTTATCCGCTATATTTTTCATGTATTCAGCATAAGTGATTGTTTTGGAGAACTCTCCTTTATTGAGGTAATATTGACATAGAAATTTTAGTGCATTACTATTTTCAGGTTCCTTTTTGATAACTTCCAGTTGCTTTTCGATAATAAAAGGCTTCTTTTGCGCTTTTGCGCAAAAGGGTGTCCAAAGGAAAAGTACTAAAAGGAGATACGTTATCTTCATGCGTTTTTTCTATTGTAGATGCAAATGTACATGATAATTTTGGGATTTTCATTCTGCATTGTCTCTTTCTTATAATAATTTATGAGGAGAGTAGGCTTAAAAAGTGGGATATAAGTGGTCTTAAGAGAAAAAATATAGTGTTTTTTGTTTTTTTTCTCCTAAAAGTATTGCAGTTTTAAAATAAAAGCGTACCTTTGCACCGCTTTCAGGAAGAAAGTACTTCTTAAAGGAGTTTTGGAGAGGTGGCAGAGTGGTCGATTGCGGCGGTCTTGAAAACCGTTGTACCGCGAGGTACCCGGGGTTCGAATCCCTGTCTCTCCGCAATAAACATTGAAAATCAATAGTTTACAAGAATTACACCCAGTTTTACACCCTACAATGTAAAATTGGGTGTTTTTAGTTTATTTAAGTTCTCTGTATTGTTTCGGCTTAGTTATAAACCGCAAAACGAAATGAAGTACTGAGCGTGTATCAAGGAAATGCAAAATGCGAATAAAAAATTGCTTTTTATTCGTCGACTAAAAAATATTTGTGTAGTTTTGCTTTAAATGATAAAGGCATATGTATGTATTGGGGGTAACATAATAATTAATCGATTTATGATATGAAAACAAAGGGACTGTTAAGGATAGTAGTATTATTCTTTTGTGTGATAGGATTTTCCGGGTGTAATGACGATGAATCTGAATTTTCATCTACTGAGATTCAACAAGCACTTTTTGATATGAAAGGCACGTACAAGGGTGCCGTGGAAGTTTCATATTATAGAGGTAAGGAAATTGCAACCTTTCCCGATGGAATAGCAGTGTCAAAAGATTCTGGCTCAGTTTGAAAACTTGGGGGAATTAGTTAAAAACACTATCTTTGTGGCATGA
>OGMP01002036.1_pt1 | contig 13680 bp, 8 predicted proteins | sample 1573261 | NCBI WGS metagenome assembly OGMP01 (sample SAMEA2581878, study PRJEB24529) | metagenome | biome: Human gut stool | place: China | collected 2011 | reverse complement strand
AGACAAGCATAAACATTATTATGACCAGTTCCGATTATTACACGGTAAAACTTATCATTATATCTAAGCTGGACTTCACCAAAATCTTCTACCGTGTAATCGTCTGCTATCCCTGGTTTCATAACATCATATATTTTACCAAAGAACCCTTTGAATTCATCATATGTTCCAATCCTCTTACTGCCTTTTTCTTCATATTCAATCAGACAGGCATTTAATGCCAAACAAGATTCCAAAACTGATCTGTTGTTGATACACAGATTAATACAATATACCGCCTTCACAAGATCATTAAACTGATATTCATTTGTAATTTTTAATAATCTGTCAATTTTCATTCGAATAGTTGGAAACGCTTCTGTTTTTACCATTTTGTCATCACCTTCATCAAATAGCAAATTTAGATATTAACTCTTCTTCCAAAATATTATACCATAAAAATGGCGAAGTGCTTATCCTAACACTTCGCCGTTTGTATCAATATTTCCAATATGACAAAATCTGTTCCTGTTGTATTTATCTATTTCTTTATTTTCTCTATTATTCCGATCCGGTCTTCCAAAGGTATAAATAAGGTGTAAATTATTCGTCAATCATCAAAAAATCCTTTAAAGCCTAGGCTTTCACAGCATCCATTAAACACTGCCGTGGCATAAAAATAAAATTTTTATCATATGATTTTCTCCTTGTGTTATTGAAAGATTGTGTAATTCGAACCCTCTATGTTCTCAATCACTTAATGATATATTTTGTTCCTCTGCCTTTTCCTTCAACTGCAATCACACCCTTTTTCTCCATAGCTTTCAGTAATTGTGTTGTTTTTGATTTGCCAAATCGGACATATGGTGCAATTTCACTTATTGGTTTCAGCATCGTCTTACTTAAAAATTTGTAAATCACTTTTTCGTCTTCGGTTAAATTGACATTCGTTTCAATTATCGGTAGTACAATTTTTATAGCATTTTCTGACACTTCAAATTCTGGTTTTATCAAACTCTCTGCATATAGTTGTTTGATTCGTGTAATTCCTGTTCCAAATATCTCTACTAATCCCAGTCTGTAAAATACATTTGCAAGATTTCTATTTCTTAAAATAGATAGTTTACCTGATAAATATTCTTCTGCCGTTATTCCAGCCGGCAATCCACCAGGAGACACCACTTCTATTCTATCATCAAACATAGAAACTCTGATGTGTGAATTAATATCCCATACCCTATGAATCAAAGCATTTGCAATTGCTTCTCTGAAAGCTGCTTCCGGTATTTTCTCTACCATCTTTCTGTCAGCCCCCTGTATTACTTCATATTGGTAATAATCTCTAAATACAGCAAGTGCTTTTTCATATATTTCTAAAACCGATATATGTTCAAACGTTACTCTTTTTTGAATAATACTGATATTCTCACCGAACTTAACAATATCAATTCCTGAAAAATGATTTTTATCTGCCAAAAGTCCCGCTGCATTATTATAACCATTTATATTGTCATACAGGTTCAATGTCTTTAAAGTATCTTGATTGAAAGTTTCAATGTAAATATTTTCTTTCAGTTTACACTGTAAAATTTCAAAAGATAGCTCCTGATCTTTACAAGGTAATTCTTCGAAGCTAATATTTTTTCCATCTAATACAAGCCTTGAAAATTCCAATGTATCTACCTCTATCGTTGCTGTATCATTTCGTTTGTATGCTTTTGATTTATATAAATACGGTTTTTGAAGACCACTTTTTACAGTAAGTTTTATCGTCTGGTCATTATTCTGTATTTCAAGTGTATAGTTTGGTTGAGGTGATATACTGTCATTGATTTTATTTTCGATATCCAGACAGGCCTGTTTTACATCTGGCAATCCTTTCACATTTCCATTATCATCAACCCCAAAAAGAATTGTTCCACCATTGTAATTCGAAAAGGCACTAACTGTTTTCAAAAAAGTATTCGTAATCGTTTCCTTGAATTCTAATATTCTTGTTTCACGCATAGTAATCGTTCCCTTTCCAACCATAATGATTATATTATATGCAAAAATACGCAAAAAATCAATCGTATTTTTTTACGATTGATTTTTTAATTGATTTTGAGTGTAGTATTATTTTTTGGCCAACTAAATTATGACAACTTTTTTAATTATTCCGATTCGGTCTTCCAAAGGTATAAATAAGGTGTAAATTATTTGTTTCTATCTAGAACATCCTACAAAATCAAGTCTTTCTCGCCATACTTTAGATGTTGCCGTGACAGATGAAAAGGATTTTTATCATAATTTTGTTTTCTCCTTGATCAGCTGGTTTTTCTGAATATGCTGTACGATGCTCTGAAATTATGAATTACTGTAAGCACATTCCTATAACTACCATGCTATTTTATAAATCTACAGATTCCTATCCCACTTCCCGCCTATACTCCTCAATCGCCTCAAGGAACCTCTCTCCATACTTCGCAAATTTATTTTCGCCCACACCTGAAACGTCCAGCATTTCAGGCTTGGAAGCCGGCATTTTTGCTGCCATATCGATCAGGGTCTTGTCACTGAAAATAATATACGGCGGCATGCTCTCCTCGCGTGCAATTTCAAGGCGGAGTTTCTTAAGTCGTTCAAACAGTTTATAGCCGGAAGATGTAAGTGTTTCCACACTCTTTGCTTTCTTTTTCGTTTTGGCTGCCTTTTCCGGCTGTTTATCTTCATCTGTGATCTTAATGGAAACAGAAGCCGCCGGATTTTTAAGGCCACTGATATCGCCAAGTTTGAGAACCTGATAATCCCCCACACGAAGATATCCCTCTAATACCAGCTGCTCGATCAAACGTCTTAACAGATTCTTGTTCGTTCCTGCCAGAACGCCGTATGACTTGTAGCGAACAGCTCCTATTTCCTCCAGCCTCGCCGTCTTAGCTCCGGCAACAGTGTCAATGATAATCTGCCTTCCATATCTTCCCTTCGCTTCGTATACGCAGTTGATCACTTTTTTGGCTGCTTCTGTCATATCCAGAGTTTCAAATTCCCGCAGACAATTGCCGCAGTCCTGACATGGCTTTTCCGGATTTTCCCCGAAATACTTTAAAATATAATTGCGCAGACATTCTGTTGTATAGCAGTATCGCTCCATCACCTGCAGCCGCCGGGCATCCCTTTCCCTGACCGTCTCCCTGTCCGCCGGATCGAGATCCTGCATTTCCTTATGATCCAATAAAAACCGGTTGATCACAATATCCTGCGGCGAAAATAAAAGAATGCACTTAGCGTCAAGTCCATCACGGCCGGCTCTTCCTGCCTCCTGATAATAATTTTCCATACTCTGCGGCATATTATAATGAATGACAAAACGGACATTTGATTTATCGATTCCCATTCCGAAGGCATTTGTTGCAACGACAATACTCGTGTAATCGAATACGAAATCATCCTGCATTTTTTTCCGCTCCCCGGCACTCATTCCTGCATGATATTTTCCCACAGAAATCCCCTTGCTCTTAAGCAGTTCATATACATTATCAACGTTTTTCCTTGTCGCACAATAGATAATTCCACTGTCACCGCTATGCTCGGAAATATATTTCAAAATATACTGCTCTTTATTCTTAGGCTTGTCCACCTGAAAAAACAGATTTTCCCTGTCAAATCCATTTACCAATGTAAAAGGATTCTGCAGCCCTAACGTGCAGATAATATCTTCGCGGACGGTTTCTGTTGCTGTAGCTGTAAATGCACTGATGATCGGACGTTTCTCCAACGTTTTGACAAATTCAACAATTTTCATGTAGCTTGGGCGGAAATCCTGCCCCCACTGTGAGATACAGTGTGCTTCGTCCACTGTCACCATTGAAACAGGTACGCTTTTTGCGAGAGCGAGAAAGCCCTCTGTGACGAGCCGCTCCGGTGCTATATAAATAATTTTGTATGTGCCCTGTCTTGCTTTCCTGATTGTCTCATTATAATCCTTTTCAGAAAGGGAGCTATTGATAAATGCTGCCTGCACTCCTGCCTCATTTAATGCTTTGACCTGATCCTGCATAAGTGAAATAAGCGGCGAAACCACCAATGTGATTCCCGGCAAAAGCACTGCCGGGATCTGATAACACACGGATTTTCCTGCACCTGTCGGCATGACTGCAAAAGCATCTCTCCCCGCCAAAATGCTGTCAATGACAGATTTCTGTCCCGCTCTGAACGAATCATATCCAAGCAAAATTTTTAATGCCTGTTCGGGGGTATGGTATTTGTCATTATTACATGTATCTTTTGTTTCCGCGTCCGAAGTATTGATATCTTTTGATAATAATTTCATGTGTCATCCTAACTAAAATTGTGTTTGTTTTATGTTATGTTTATTTCTCTATTCCTTTTTCTATTGCATTTGCAATCATCTTCAATCTATTTACTGTTGCTTTAGCATTTTTCATCGTGTATGTTGTATTTTCCTTTGCAGATGCTTGTTTATTCATCTCTAAAACATCTATCTCATCCGTTGAAAGAAGAGAAAAAACATTTAAAATTTCTTCAAGAGAAGGAGAATTATCCGTCATTCTTAATAACAAAAACATATCTCTTGCAGAAATACTTTCCAACATCTCTTGCTCTTTTCTAAAAGTAGCAACGATTAGTTCAATTAAATTCTGTTCTCTTTGCTTTGTTGAAATCAACTCTTGTAATCTTGATTTTCCATCAGGAGATTGAAATATTATCGCAATCTCCTGCAAATTTAATCCCAGTTCTTCTGCTTTTTTTGCTATATCAATCAATTCCTGATCCGTTATTAAGGCAACTTTTTTCCTTGATGCAAAGTTCTTTATTGTATCACCACTAAATCCAGCACCTACAATTGCAACATAATCAGCATTATTCTTCTCTTTATGAGCATCGATTGCCACATCGCTCACATCATTATGTGAAACCTGACCACTTGATTTTGACTTTGCGTCAACGATAGCCGTTACTTTTTTTCCTTCATCATCTATCCAACGTACTACTACATCAGTATTTCCTGGTCCACCTACTCTTTTCGCTTCAAAACCCATATATCTAAATACTTTTGCAATCTCTTCTTCAAAAGCTACTCCTGAAGCTTTTCCCTCTGCTAATGGATCTAATGCTGCTGCACTTAATCTCTCAAACAAATCATTTTCAGATGGATTCTTTTTTGTTTCGGCAACTATATTTTCCTTACTATTTATTTCCTCCATATATACATTTTTATCTGTCAATGGAAGCGTATTCGCAAATTCCATGCCAAAGGTTGTTGCCTTTAAATGCAAGTACTGTGGTTCTTCTAATAATCCAGCTTCAACCAAAAAACCAGCTATCCATCTTGCCTTTTCATTATTAAGACCATATTCCTTTGCTTCTTGATAAATTTCATTCCTTGTAACATCGTTTTCTGCAAAAAGAATCATTTCTCCGACAAAACGATAATGGCAATGCAAAATCCTTATAAAGTCTATATCCACTCCTGTTTCACACCATTCCTTGGCAACCGAACTGGTAATATATATATTTCTTCCAACTTCTTCCAGTAACCCAGAAGCCTTCAGAAATGGCATCATTGACTCTATACTGCTTACCTTCAAATTAAACTCATCACCAATATATTTAAACAGCTCTATCCTTGTTACCTTTTCACACGAATACTCTAATATTTTTCTTAAATTTTCAATTTTATTTGGGCTTGGAGACCACAAATTATATGTACAACGCTCTTTCTGTAATAAATTGTTATCATATAATTCCTGTATCATATTTGATATTTCTGTCGGAGCCTCGCTAATCTTGTAAGAAACTTCAGCATCTTCGAATGAATCCAGCATTTCTGGAGTAACTAGAATCCATTCTTTCAATGCTCTTTTCCCACTTTCAGTTACTACCCATTTTCGATTTCCAATAATATCAATAAGCCCTAATACTTCTAGCCAATCCATTCTTTTTCTTGTATTAGAACAATTTTTCCACTTCAATTTATATAAATCACAAATTTTTTCATCAACTTCCTGCACGGTGCTTGGTTCAGAATCTAACACATATAAAATCTCTCCAAATATACGAAACCTCTCTTGCATCACACTTGCAATATTATAAAATGACAAATTTCTATGTAACCATTCGCCTGTTTCTGATAAACACAAACTTCCGTTATGATTTCCAACGATTCCAATTCCTTTCAGAAAAGGGACATATTCTCTCCATGTTCTAGGCTCAAAGACACCTTCCAATTTAGGGAAATCATCCATACCGTTTGCATTACCAGATGCAATCTGCTGGATCAATCCTATAACAATCTTTGTATATTCACTTTTACTTCCTAATAAATCTGGAATGGACCATGATTTTTTTCTCCACATATTTTTTATTTCTGTATTCATCAAAATCCCCCTTATGCCGGACTCTTTATCAGCATTCCTTCTGCTATCTTACCTGTATGATTGTCTGTATCATTTTTTCAAAAGATTGAGCAAAGCGCACATCATCTTCTTCTATACGTTTTCTCGGTCCTTTTATATGATTTTTGTGAGAACCTCGTCTTGCTTTCTTATTAAGGTGTCTCTCCATCAACATTTGGTCTATATTTTCATCAGTATACCACTTACCTGATTGTTGAATGGCATACGCACCTTTCCCAAGTGCCATAGCAGCTACCCCATAATCCTGAGATACCACAATATCACCCTTATGACAAATGCTAATCAGCTTGTAATCTACTGCATCAGCTCCTGCTCCGACAATAATCTCATCGCTATAATCTGAATATAGCACATGGTTCGTATCACAAAGCAATGTTGTCGGAATATTATATTTTTCTGCCAATGATTCAACAATGCCCACCACCGGACAAGCATCTGCATCTACAAATATCTGCATTATTACCTCTATCCACCTTAATTATCTTGTCATTGAAAGTAAGTTTCTAATTTTCTCAATCAATGTAATATCCGCCGGCAACCACTCTACATTATTCAATTCGTCCTTTGTTAACCATCTTGCTGCCTCATGCTCTTTTAGCACAAGATTTCCTCTTACAATTTGACACCAAAAACAATCCATAGAAAGATGAAACTGTGGATAGTCGTACTCAACTGTATCCATCAATTCTCCAACAGATACCTCCGTATCAAGTTCTTCTATAATTTCACGCTTCAACGCTTCCTGAGGTGTTTCTCCTGATTCAATTTTTCCACCCGGAAACTCCCAACCGCCTTTGAAATCACCATATCCACGCTGTGTTGCAAAAATGATTGTTTCTCCATTCTCGTTAACTGCTTTTATAATCGCAGCAACTACTTTTACTGTCTTCATATATCCTCCCATTAAGAATTCACAATGTACTCATAAATATCTTCTCGCACCGGAACGTCAAGTATCCACTCTATTTCCACTGCTGTTTTCTCGGTATTTGTCATTGTAAATTCTTTGGTATTTCCACTTGCTGTCATATGACCAAGATAATAGAACTCCTTCGAAACCTTGTCATCCTTGTTTTTTCTTACAAAAAGTTCTACTTGAATACCTCGTTCCTTTGCTTTCAAAAAATTTTGAACATCCTCCGACTGTAAATTTCTTCCAGATTTTGAAATAGCAATCAAACGATCTCTAAATCCTGGTATAAAATGATCTTCATATTTTGTGGTATCACTGATATCCTCTGCTTTATCATAATTAATGAAAACAGGAAATGTTTTCGTCTTTTTATCAAACTTATAACCACCAATATTTAATGGTACTTCGTTTTGCTCCCAGTTCAAAAGTCGGCAAACATCCTCATATGTATATTTCTGATATAAAACCAAATCTGTCTGATCATAAGTGTTCTTGTAATCTCTTTCATATCGACTTATTCCAAAGTCAACAAGTTCCTGAAGCACACCATAAAACTCATCATTTGCCAACATCTGCATAAATAATTTTGTTGGTTTATAATCATTTCCTTCTTGCTCCATAAATACGCATTGCGAATATGTCTTTTTACTTGCTCCAGCAGGAAATTTGTTTGTCATAACATTTACAATATTCTCCTTCTGGTCCTGACTGATATTTTTTCCATACTCTCTCATATCCTCTGATAAACCCGCAAATAAACCAATTTTTGATAAACCATGAGCGTATGTAAGTATTCTCTTTAGTATCTGAAGTTCCTGAATACGTTTTCCATTAGCCAATTTTTTCGAAACAAATTCAATTACTTTTTCTTCATCCTCAGATAACCGGATCTTATATTCTTTCTCATATTTCACCAGAAACTTATAATATGATCCGAGGCTATTGTTATCAAATATTCGCATAACATCCATCTCACCGTAATCATCAAAATCATGTAAACGAGGAATGCGCCCAAGTTTATTCTTTAAATTTGTGTAATTTTCTTTGATAAGCTTAATGTCACTAAAATTTGCATTGTCTACAGATGCAAAAATTCTTTTTCTACTAATCTCATCAAAATGAACCGTGGAAGCTCCGGGAATCACTCTTCCGCCTTCCATAATATATCTACGAATATTGTCCTTGTTATAGGTTCTATCCCCTGATAATGCAATTGGAATCATGAAATTGTTATTGTAATTCCCAATGAAATCCAAAATGACTACATACTCTTTTCCATTTGCTTTTCTAAGTCCTCGCCCAAGCTGCTGAATAAAAACAACCGGTGACTGTGTTGGTCTTAGCATAATAACCTGATTAACCTCAACGATATCAACACCTTCGTTCAAGATTTCAACCGAGAAAATATAATCTAATGGTTGATTCTCAATTGTTGCATCTTCTTCATTCATAGCAAGCCTTTCAAATACATTCTGCCTCTCCTGTTCCGAGGCACTACCATTGAGGGCAATTGTTCTAAATTTTTTTCCTGTTGATGGGTTAATCATTTCATTAAACTTTGCGGATAACTCCTCTGTTTCCTTAATATTGCTACAGAAAATCAATCCCTTCACCTTATCCCCACTATATCCGTAATAGTCAGCCTGATTGATAATATGTTTTACCCGTTCCTCACTAGTAAGCATTGAGAAATCACGACTAGTATCCCCATTATCACCAATGATTGCTAAATCTGTAATTCCAAAATAATGGAATGGACAGAGAAGTTTTTCCTCCATTGCTTGCTGTAATCGAATCTCATAAGCAATCTGATAATTAAAAAGTTCATAGACATTTCTACCTTCCATATTATCATCTCGCTTTTCTGGAGTAGCGGTCATTCCAAGCCACAACTTTGGTGTGAAATGATTCATTACTTTCTGATATGTATCTGCTGGAACATGGTGCGCTTCATCTAAAACAATACAATCAAATGCATCTTTTTCATACTGTAGTAAATGTTCGTCACGATTTAAGGTTTGTACCGTCGCAAATATATAATCTGCATCATACTCATGATATCCAGCCCCTACTAATCCCATAGAAACAGACTCTGCAAACACTTTTTTATAAGATTTCTTTGTCTGCCTTGCTAATTGTCCTCGATGAACCAGAAACAATACCCTCTTAAATCCTAATTCGCGCATTGCAAAAGCTGATGCATATGTTTTTCCCGTACCCCTTCGTGTCAAGGGTGTGATGGGAAGTTTTTGAGAAAATTTCGTTTTCTCAAATGGCATCTTTACCAATAGCAATATTTAATTGTAAAGGCGAGGTGCAGGAGTCGAACCTGCGTCCTTTACCAAAACTGGTACTGCGCCTCTCCGCTGCGCTATCCTCGCTTAAAGCGGTGGCGGGTTATGACTCCCGCTTTACAATCACCTGAGTTACACCGCTATACTATTTTAAATGAACTTATCAATATACGATATCAACATATTCCAATCAGCAACATTAACGTCCAAATCTGATATATCTGTTATTACTTTTGAATTATTATCATCCAAATTGCCTACTCTATCTACTACCATTTTTCCTTCATTTCTCACTAAATCAATTGGATCACAACTTTCGCTTTCACAAAGAAACTCTCTAATAGACTCAAAATAATAATTATCTGCATCCTTTTGTATGTTTCTAAAAGCATTTATAGACACATCGGAATCCAAAGCATTATGTATCATTTCATGCATTTCTCTATTTTTTATAATAGCATTATATAACTGATCTCTATGATTATTCAATGCCTCAGCAGTTGGAACATAACTTGGATTTCCTTTCTTACCTGCATTTTTGTTATAACATTCGTCAATATTATCAAACCCACATAGCTCTTGTATTAAAATATACTCTTTGATTTCATTCCTCAACTCATCATATTTCTTATCTTTCATGCCGGCTATATCAAAGAAATGCCATCTTCTTAAATTTGTCAATATAGACCTGCCATTTTTCCAAAGAGATGGAACTATTTCTAAATACAATGAATTTTTATAGTATTTTCCACAATCGCCTTTTAGACTACCATTTAACATTTCATTGCTATTCGGTTCTTTAATTTCGAAAGTCAATCTTACTTGTAGCAACTCTTGTATTTTCGGATTTCTATTTTTATAAAAAAAATCCTTTGCGATTAACATATCTGGTACTGCCTTTGTAAGAACAGAATATTTCCTTCTATCATGTTCTATTGTATTAAATTGACGAAAATTTTTACTATCTACAATATCATATTCATTCATTATTTTATTAGCAAGAATGCTATCTATTAATGGATATACTATTAAGTCTTGAAAAGAATCTTCTCGAGGACTCATTTCAAGCAAATCAATGTATTTTTCTTCAAACCATGTCAAAGAATAATTTCTATTTAATAAATTTTCATTCAAATTATTTATCACCCTTTTCTCTCTGTATATTTCAACAATTATTTTTATCTGTTTGCTACATTTCTTACCCAAAAGTGATTATCAACCTTTCCCTTGGAAATAATATATTCTATCTGCTTACCTTTTTTATTTGACACTCTGCTTACTATTGCAACTTTATTTTTATACACTTCATTATCCATAGCCTCTGACAGTCGTTTTAAAATCAATTTTTCACATTCCTCATTTATATTAATTAGCTTGATTAACGATATATATGCATAAAATCTTACCTCACTGTTCTCATTCCGGCTGAATTCCAAAAGGGACTGTAACATATATTTACTATTTTTAATTGATAATCCTAACTTTTCACATTCTGTTAACAAGCTATATAAATAACCAAGTATTGTGATTATTTTTGCATCATCGTTCTTCGCAATATTAGAAAAAGCCTCTATTACCTCTAGCTCACAATTTTGATTAGTGAACATTTTCCAAAACTGAAATGCTATCTGCAAACTACTCTCATTGTATCCAGCTACCAACAAAACATCCTTTCCTTGCAAAAATACATCTATATTTTGATTAATATCCTCATTAGCTACTTTTACACATTTTGCATTTGGATATCTCATAAATATTATTGTTATTAATTTCCAAGCATCCATCTTGCTTGACAAAGTTTGCCTTTCCGCCATAAGTGTTCCTATTGCAGCCCTCAGGATTTTTTCTATCTCATTTACACGCACTTTTACTTTTCCCATAGTAAGAATATTTTCTATTGTTCTATATGGATTGGTAACATATTCACTATAACACCCACCCTTACCTTGCGTTTCATTCTGTGATTCGATACATTCAATTAGTCTATCAATGTGTATATTTGTTTCTTCCAAATCATGCTCAAAAACATTTAAGCTGTATTCTTTGTTGTAAAAGTGCTCATACTTTTCTTTAACCACTTCATCTAATAGCGAAACGTCCTCTCTTTGCAATCTTACATTCTGAACAGCTGCAGGAAGTTTATGACATTGTTTTCTAATTTCATCATCATTGATACATCCTATAAGCCACGACATATATCTATTTATTTCTGTAGTACCAATCTTGTCTAATCTAATTCTACTTAACAATCCAAAAATGTTGTCATACCATCTCCTCAATTTTTTCTCCTTAAAACAATATGCCACTTCCAAGACATCACTTTGCGAAATTCTATACTGATTTCTTTCCAATGCTGATAAATACACTTTTGATATTAAATCACCCGCATATTGCTCGTCTGCCCATGTTAATATCTCAGACTTCAAATTTGTTGCCATATCTTCAAACTGTTTATCACTAAAATATGAACCCCAAAAACCAAACAACAAACACAACGAATTAATCCTTCTATATTTGATTTTTATCCTTGACACAGCCTCTATCCAATCGCTTACATCTTCTGAGGTCACATTATCAGTACAGATACCATATGCTTCTATAAACTTTGATAATTTCTTTTCATCTCCCACTATCAATAATAATTTAATTGTCGTAACTAAAATCTTATGGTCCCTATATTGTAAACAAAGTCCTTGAAGATAAGATACGGTTTTTTCTCTAATCATACTAGTATGCACTATCGAACCATATAATAAGGCTGCAACATAAATATCTACAATTTGATCTAATATATAATCAACACCACCAAATCTAATTGTAAATGGTGACTCGATTGCATTCTCCAACATTCCTTTTGCCACATTTTCATAAAAATTGGAAGAAAATCTGTCTACTACAGGAAAGAAAACTGGTTCGTCACTTTCATTTATAACATCTTGCCCCTGTGGAGAATACTCTATAACATTACGCTCTTGATTGATAATAACATTCATATTTCTTAAATCAATTGCAATGTCATTTATAAACCATCGTGGGATTTTTTTTGTTCCCAAAGCAATATTCAGTGCTTTAACTAAATAAGATATTGCTTTGTTTATTTCACCGTTCCAATACGATTCCATTGCGTCCAATCTATATATTATTGCTTTTTGCAAATTCCCCGGTTCATGCATATCCTTGACATATTTTTTTATTCCATCAAAGTCAATATCTTCTACGGCTTTGTTTCCCAGAATAACCTCTAACAACTCACCGCAAAGTCTATCAAAAGTATCTATTTTTTTAGGATAATCTCGTCCAATAATGACTTCACTATTTAACAACCATTTAGTATAATTACAGCCCTTAAAAGCATCTTTATTCAATATTGTTCGAATATCGCCCACTGTGTTCTCAACAGGATTAGCACTATCTGTTTCAGCTTCAATACGTGCAACCTTTGCATTGCAATAACTCAGATATGTGTCAATAATATCGTTTATCACACTTTCATATGCAATTTCAGGAAACTTAGCAAACTGGGAAATCACTTTGAATTTTTCTCCATTCGGCATGCCTATTATTTCTTTCTGTAGTTCCGTTGCTTCCTTTTCATTCTCATCGCAAAATAAAAATAAGCTTTTCTTTTTTAATTCCCTTCCTCTCTTTACCTCTTTCATTGTACCTTCGCCAATTCCGTCTTTATTATCGATGAGAAAGACAATAATGTCGGATCGTTCAAGTCTTCTCATATATGATGAGACAACATCACTTGTTGTTGCCCCTTCTTCCTCAAACATATAAACTTCACACATTCCTGTTTCCAAAAGCAACAATCTTAATGCTTCCCTAACTAATGTGTACCTTCCACCACAATTAGAACTAATAAATATATTCACTTTTTCTTTTAATCTTGTTCCTTGCATATTTTACCCTCCAAAACGAAACCATACATAAGCAAAAATACTATACCAATGTTAATTATACCACCCCACTTCCATCTGCTCCACCAAATATTCTATCTTTTTCGACCTTTCCCACCTCCCCAAACTCATCCTTAAACTTCCACTTTATCTCCACCCTATCCTTAGCATAC
>OGMP01002035.1_pt1 | contig 13681 bp, 6 predicted proteins | sample 1573261 | NCBI WGS metagenome assembly OGMP01 (sample SAMEA2581878, study PRJEB24529) | metagenome | biome: Human gut stool | place: China | collected 2011 | reverse complement strand
CCCCTTTCAAGAATGAAAATCTTGCGTCCTAACCGATAGACGAACGGGCCATCCTGACTTTGTGTTGAGGTGTTTCTCAATCACGGGTGCAAAGGTACGCATTATTTTTGAATATGCAAGCGTTTTATGAAAAAAAAATATGCATAATGATTCAGAAAAGTGCAGAAAGGGGCTTCTGAGGGGTTCTAGAAGGGGGTAAAAAACGCAAGTGCGTTTGAATTCAAACGTAAGTACGTTTTAAGTGAAACGCAAGTGCGTTTGGGATAAAACGTCTTTGTGTTTAAAACAAAACGCAAGGACATTATTTTTCGAAGATGTTTACACACTTTTTTAAGTGATTATTAAAAGTGTGTTTTATCGATGGTGAGGTTATAAAAAGTTCTTTGATTTTTTTCATTAGACGTCTTTTCTTTTTTTCTATAATTCTATTATGTCAGATTCTTCTGTCTTTTTTAGTTCTGATTTTTTTTATTAGGAATTGCACATGTCTGAAATTTGCTTCTCGAATTGTATGATTACTATGAATAGATTTAGGGTCCTTATATGCTTTTTAGAGATTTGAAAAAAGATGTAGACTATATTTTGCTATTGGAACTTTCAGGATTAAAATTTATTGCATAATCTCTTTCAGAATGCCTTAGAAGGCATTTTTGTACAATTTTCCATGTATTTGTACAATACTAATTATACATATATTTAAATAATATATAACATTGCAATGCAAATCAAAAATGAAAACCTTAAATATAGACGAAATAATAAAAGAGGTGTATATAAACAAAAAATGTAATTAACAATTTTATTAAAAAATGTATGTATGAAAAACATTAGTTTCATGGCGGTATTTGCCGCTTTCCTGTTAGCTAGTTGTAAACAGGATGCCGAAGTGAAGTTTGCTGGTGAGGAAGGTGCGAAAGTTACCTTTAGTGCATCAATCAACGAACAGAATGCTCAAGATGTATCTCGTGTTTCTGGCGTAACGTGGGATGACGGTGATGTGGTAAGTATATCTTGTGGCCCTACACAGCACAATGTTTCTTATCGCTACAATGCCGCAGACAATTCTTTTACCTCTGTTAATCGTTTTGATGAAATCTGGTTGCTAGGAAATGAAGAGTATGATGTAACAGCTTACTATCCGTTTATGGGAGAAGAAGGAACTACTCCTCCAGTTCAAAGTGTAGAGATTACTACCGAAAATCAGGCAAATGCAGAAGAACGAGTTAAATATGATTTCTTGTATGCGGCTACGAAGGCGACAAAGGCTGAGCCCAATGTGCATTTGAATTTTAATCACATGATGAGTCGTGTAAACCTGAAATTTGTTCCTGGAACAGACCCTGACGGAAACCCTGTTACTTTAACTGATATTGAGTGTTATCTGGTCGGCATGAAATTGAAAGGTACATTCGATACTACGACAGGTGTAGTAGCGGTAGCTGAAGATGCGGAACTGGGTAATTTAAAACAAATATTGACAGCTGATAATGAATATACCTTCACAGCTTATTTATTGCCTCAGACCATAGGTGAAGAAGGATTGGAAATCGAAGCTGCCATGACTACAGCTGATGATCGACGGATTTATTATTATCTGGAATTACCTGCAACCGATTGGCCTGAACTGAAATCTGGATATTCTTATAATTATACCTTGACTGCTAATGACTATATGACAGCCAATCCTACTGCTTTGGAAATTTCAGGTACAGATATTAACCCTTGGACAGAAGTAAACAAAGAAGAAACTCCCGATGCTAAGGCTTTAGGTACTGAGGCACATGTAAACGGAGCCGAATGGGGTGAAATGGAAAATGAAGAAATTGTTCCTGTTGTAAAATAATTATTTAAATGGATAAGTGATGAAAATTTATAATAACCTTTCAATATGTGCATTGGCAGGATTGCTTGCTTTTACTAGCTGTACAAAAGAGGATAGTATGGAAGGCAGTTCTGTGGCACAGTCTTTTCAGATCAGTGTTTCCGATATGGGTTTCCAGGGAATATCGGATGGACGTGCTGTGGATGAAAACTATAAGACAACTTTTGTTAAAGGAGATGCCATTGGAATGTATGGCGTAGAAAATGGTCAGCTGGTAGAAGGCATTTCCAATCGCAAATTTACTCTTAATGAAAAGGGGGTATGGGATTTGGATGGAAATCCTATAGAATATAATAGTGAGCGTTTCAAAAATATCACATTTTATGCTTATTATCCATATCAGGAGAATGTGGTGTTTAATCCTGCTGCCGAAGATCCGTTTGCTGAGTTTGTAAGTAGCTGGGAAATTGCAGCAGATCAGGGAAGTTCAAAGTATACAAAGAGTGATTTAATGACGAGTGCAAGTCAGGCAGAAGATGGTCGTTTGCAAGGTAAAGTAACTTTTGCAATGGAACATCGTATGGCTTTAGCTGTGTTTAAAATGCCTAATTTGGTATACGACTTCACAAATGGTGGTTTGGACGATTATAGTTTGAATGTGGCTCCTAAAGAGCTGTTTATAAATGATGTGAAAACAACACCATATTACGATGCTGCTAGTGGTACTTATATGGCTTTGGTAAAGCCTGAAGCTGATTATTCTATTTCCGGTACTTATCAGGGAGCCAAAGAAATGTCATTTAGCGCAACAGGAAGTCTGGCTGGTGGTAAGGCTAAAATGTATACCATTAATGATGCTAATAAGCTAGATTACACCTTACAGATTGGTGATTACCTTTGTGCCGATGGTAATCTGGTAAGTGTAGATGCTGCAACAGTTCCTGACAATGCAATTGGTGTTGTATGTTATGTGGGTAATCCTCAGCCGCATGTGACTCATCCGGCAAACTATACTGAAGAAAATGATGCACTTTATCGTGATTATCCTAACTGTACTCATGGTGTGGTTCTTTCTTTGAAAAATGCAACGCATGAAGGCATGACCTCTAAAATGTTTCATAGTGGAAAATCAGGAACTTATGGGGACTGGTTTAGTAGTGATGAAGAATGGACTGGTAAATTTGATAATTGTAATACTGCTAATGGTTCTACAGCGCCGGAAAATCGTTATCCTGCATTTTTAGGCTATAACAATACAACTTTATTAGCAATGTGTTATGAAGGAAAAGGGTCACCAAGTACTTGTGATTGGGCATATAATTTCTTGATGTCTTTCCGCAGTGAAGTTGGTGTACCTGGTAGCGCAACTCCATGGTATATTCCTTCTATTATGTGCTGGGATCAGGTTGCTGCTAACTTGACCAATATAAATAAGAGTATAAGTAAGGTAGGAGGAGAACAGATGGAATCAGTTACGGCCAATTCAAATACAGGGCACTATTGGAGTAGCACTCAAAGAAATGCAACTTTCCAGTGGACTCATGGAATGGATGGAGGAAAGTATGCACTTATATGTGAAAGAGATTCTAGAGCTGGTTATTTCCGCATGATGTTAGCTTTTTAAAATCAAAAATGTAAAACGGCAATATGAATAAGAAAAAGAATTATATAAAAAGAACCGCCCTTCCTATGGCGATGCTTCTTTCAGCTGTAGCTGTTTCTCCACTTTTTGGGGAAAAGGCATATGCTGCGGTAGAAGCAACTCAACAGCAGGGAACTATCAAAGGAACGGTCGTCGATAGTAATGGTGAGCCCGTTATCGGTGCAAATGTCATCATTGAAGGTACTTCTACGGGTACTATTACAGATATTGATGGTGTGTTTATGATTAATGCCAAACCTGGTACGAAATTGACAGTTTCTTTTATCGGCTATGAGTCGGTAACAGTACCTGCAAAAGCAAATATGCGGGTAACCTTATCAGACAATTCGACCATGCTGGGTGAGGTACAAGTAGTGGCATACGGTGTACAGAAAAAAGTCAGTGTGACTGGAGCTATTTCAAGTGTAGGTTCTGAAGAATTGCTGCGTACTCCAGTAAGTTCGGTCACTAATGTGTTGGGTGGTCAGATGACAGGTTTGACAACCGTACAGTATTCTGGTGAACCGGGTGCGGATGCTGCAGATATCCTGGTGCGTGGTAAGGCTACTTTCAATGATTCATCTCCGCTTATTCAGGTAGATGGTGTAGAACGAAGTATGACTGATATTGACCCGAATGAAATTGAGAGCGTGACAGTATTGAAAGATGCTTCTGCTACAGCTGTGTTTGGTATTCGTGGTGCCAATGGTGTAATTTTGATTACAACAAAGCGCGGTAAGGAAGGAAAGCCGAAAATTTCATTCTCAACTTCGGCAACGGTGCTTCAGCCTACCAAGATGGTGGAACAGGCTAATTCTTATCAGTATGCCACTTTCTACAATCAGTTGATGAAAAATGATGGCAAAGATCCCGTTTTTTCAGATGCAATTGTAGAGAAGTTCCGCACTCATTCTGATCCTATACGTTTCCCGGATACTCGCTGGGCTGATTATATTATGAAAAGTGCAGCACTGCAGAGTCAACACAACATGAGTGTTTCTGGAGGTACCGACAGAGTACGTTACTTTATTTCTGCTGGTGCATATACACAGGGTGGTTTGTTTAACAGTTTTAGCTTGCCATACGATGTAAGTTATTCTTACAAGCGTTTTAACTATCGTGCAAACTTTGATATTAATGTCACTAAATCAACCCTTTTATCATTTAATGTGGCTGGAAATGTAGATAATAACAGTAAGCCTCACACGAGTCAGGGAACGTCTGGTATGATTAAAAATATGTATTATGCTACTCCGTTCTCTAGTCCGGGTATTGTAGATGGAAAATTTATCACTACAGCTACAGATTATAATGATGAACAATTGCCATTTACCGGAGGTACTGGTATGGCTTATTATGGAGCTGGATTTGATAAAGTCAGCAACAATAAACTAAATGCAGACCTTTCACTGGAACAGAAACTTGATTTCCTTACAAAAGGACTTTCATTGAAGTTGAAGGGTTCATATAATAGTGGATTTGTAGTAACAAAGACTGGTACTGGAGGTGCTGTGGCAACTTATACTCCTGTTTTACAAGAAGATGGAAGTCTGGCTTATCGTAAATCAGGTGAGAATACAGATGTAAAATATTCATATGGTACTGGTAAATCTCGTGACTGGTATATGGAGTTAGGAGTGAACTATGCTCGTTCTTTTGGCGATCATAATGTAACTGCTCTTTTCTTGTATAATCAGTCAAAGGAATATTATTATGGAAGCATGTATAGCGATATTCCTCGTGGATACGTTGGCTTTGTTGGCCGTGTGACTTATGACTGGAAAAACCGCTATATGGCTGAGTTTAATATTGGTTATAATGGTTCTGAGAACTTTGCTCCAGAACGTCGTTTTGGTACTTTCCCTGCAGGATCTATCGGTTGGATTATGAGTGAGGAAAAATGGTTCCAGCCTTTAAAACCTTGGGTAACTTTCCTTAAGCTTCGTGCCAGTGTCGGATTGGTAGGTAATGACCGCCCGATTAATAAAAATTTACGTTTCCTTTATACGCCTGATCCTTACGAAGTGAACAATTCTGGTTTGCCGAACCGTAATGGAGGTTATGCCTACTCTTTTGGTATAGAGAATGGTACTGCTAGTTTGGGTACACGTGAATCTTCAAAAAATAATGCTAATGTAGGATGGGAAACTGCCTTGAAGCAGAACTATGGTGTAGACATGAACTTTTTTGATGATCGCTTGCGTACTTCTGTTGATTACTTCCAAGAGCATCGTAAGGATATCTTGTTGATTGACGGTACCGCTCCTGGTCTGTTGGGTTTCACTGTACCTTATGCTAACCTTGGAGAGGTAAAGAGTTGGGGATGGGAGCTTTCATTGAACTGGAATGATAAAATTGGAGAAAATTTCCGCTATTGGGCAACCTTCAATTTGTCTTATAACCAGAATGAAATCTTGGAAAACAAGCAGGCACCTCAAAGTTATGATTATCAGTATACTAAGGGACGCCGTATCGGAGCTCGTTCACAATATGTATTCTTCCGTTATTATGATGAACAGACTCCAGAGTTGTATGAGCAGACATTTAATCGCCCATATCCAGAACAGATTCAGACTTTGAGAGATGGAGATGCGGTATATGTGGACTTGAATGGTGACCGTAAAATTGATACAAATGATATGAGTTACGATTACGGTTATACAGATGATCCGGAATATATGGCTGGTTTGACCTTAGGGTTCAGCTGGAAGAACTGGGAAGTAAATACCCAATGGACGGGTGCCTGGAATGTGAGCCGTATGATTTCGGATGTATTCCGTCAGCCTTTCTATGCAGCTGCTGATGCTTCTCAGGGAGGTTTGCTGGCATATCACTTGAATAATACATGGACAGAGGAAAATCCTTCACAGAGTGCTAAATATCCTCGCGCAACTTTTGATAATCGTAATAATAACTATGCTACTTCTACATTGTATGAACAAGATTCTAAGTATCTGCGATTGAAAACATTGCAAGTTGCTTATAATTTTAATCTTCCTGTAATGAAGAAGTTAGGATTAAATACGTTCCAGTTGGCATTCAGTGGATATAACTTGTGGACTCTGACTCCGTATTTGTGGGGAGATCCGGAAACTAGAGCATCCAATGCTCCTTCTTATCCCTTGTCTAAAACTTACACATTAAGCCTGAAGCTAGGATTTTAAAAAATAAAGATTGAAAATATGAAACTAGGATATAAACTTCTGTTCGGCGCATGTGTAGCAGCTAATTTAGTAGCTACATCTTGTGTGGACGATATGAAATTTGGCAATTCTTTCTTGGAAAAAGCACCGGGAGGAAGTGCAACCATAGATACGGTGTTCGGGAGCGTAATCTATACACAGCAGTTCCTGAATTCAATATATGGACGTCAATATTATGGTCTACCTTATAAAGATGATACCTCTTTGCCGGTATCTAATAGTCCGTATTGTGGAAAAATTGAGGCTTTAACAGACTGTTGGCAGTTGCATTGGCGTGATGCACAGTTGTACACTCAATATTATAGCGGTATCCATACTGCAAACTATAGTCGTCGTCAGGATAAATTCTGTTACAATGATGAGAAAGTATGGGAGGTTGTACGTTGGTGTTGTCTGTTGCTGGAAAATATTGATCGTGTGCCAAATCTTGATGAAAATGAGAAGGCACGTATGATTGCTGAAGCAAAATGTCTGATGGCTGTACGCTATTTTGATATGTTCCGTCATTATGGTGGTCTTCCTTTGCTGACTGCCTCTTTCGAAGGAAATGAGTCTAGTTATGAGTGTCCTCGTGCAACTGTGGAAGAAACAGTGAACTTTATGATTAAGTTGCTGGATGAGGCGATTAATTCTGGAGCACTTCCTTGGGCTTATGGAGTTGGTGATGATGCGGATGGAAGTTCTACTTATGTAGGGCGATGGACAATGGCAGGAGCTATGGCATTGAAATGTAAGATTTGGCAGTTTGCGGCATCTCCTTTATTTAATGATAATCAGGGTTATGCAGGAGGCGCTTCGGAAGCTGAACAGCAGCACTTGGTATGGTATGGTGGTTATCGTCAGGAACTGTGGGACAATTGCTTGAAAGCATGTGAGGACTTTATGCGCGAATTGCAGGCTCGTGGGTTCTATGAATTGAATCACTCTGTAAACACAACTCCAGCAGGTTATCGCTATGCTTATCGTATGGGATATTTGTATCAGGGTAGTAAAGAGGTGCTCCATTCTGTACGTGTGCAAATGGGTGATGCTTTTAACTCCAGTACTTATTTTTGGCATAATTGGAGTGATTTGGGGCGTAACTCTTATACTCCTACACAAGAATACGTGGAAATGTTCCCGTGGGCTGATGGAAAACCTTTTAACTGGGAGGAAACAGAAGCTGCTGGAAAACTGGATGAAATGTTTATGAAAGGAACATTGGCCGATAAGAATCTGGAATTGACACGTGACCCTCGTTTGTATGAAACCGTGATTGTTAATGGTTTGCCTAAAATGTTGGACTGGTCGAATACGGCTGGTTTGATGTCAGGACAACCTTATGAACTTTGGGTAGGCGGCTATGATGCCGGAAATAACTCTAAGTTTGAAACCATGCGTTTTGCTACAGGATACGATAACATGAAGTATTATATCGGAACAGAATATCAGCGTAAGTATTGTCAGTGGGTAACTTTACGTTTATCAGATATCTACCTTACTTATGCGGAAGCATTGTTACAGACTAAAGGAGATAATCAAGGTGCTTTGCTTTGGATTAATAAAGTGCGTGAACGTGTTGGGTTAGGCAAACTGGAAGACTGTAATCCAGAAAAAAATCTGACATCTAATAAAGACAATCTGTTGGAAGAATTGTTGCGCGAACGTGTGTGTGAGCTTGGCATGGAAGATGCACGTTTCTTTGATTTGATTCGTTATAAACGCGCAGACCGTTTTGAAAAGGAATTACACGGGTTGCTGATTTATCGTTTGAATGATAAAGGAGAACGTGTAGAAGAGAAATGGTTTGAAGGAGATCAAAATAAGGGAGCCGCTCAGCCTGTTCATTTTGATTATGAGAAATTTACTCTTTATAATGTGCGTCGTTATTGGTGGGATTATGGCTTTGAGCCGAAATGGTATTTGTCACCGTTCCCTCAAACTGAAATTAATAAAGGTTATGGATTAATTCAGAATCCAGGATGGTGATTTATAAATGTATATGTAATTGATTTTTGATAATAGCTTTATGAAAAAATATAAAAATCTGATGTGGGCATGCCTTGCCAGTCTGGCTATTCCTGCTGGTGCTCAAGATGCAGACAACAATATCAGAGGTATGGTTGTCGATAAATGGGGGCATCCGGTTTATGGTGCTTCTGTCATGGTGAAGGGTATGCCGGAAACTAGAGTAGAGACTGATAAAGATGGAAAATTTTCAATAGAGGCTTCTGCTGGGCAACAATTGAATATTGTGTCTGTGGATAAAGGTATGACTACAGTAAAGGCTGAAGGAAAATCATTGGTAAAAGTTGTGCTGAATTATGCAGGACAGTCTATCGATGTAGGAGCGGGCCGTACTTTTACTCGTTCTGAATCTACTGCTGCAGTGTCTACTATTTATAATGAGGATTTTGATAAGCGCAGTGCTAAAAATGTATCTAATTCTCTGATAGGACAGGGTATGGGTATGATGGTCCTGCAAAACTCAGGAAACTATGCAGATGTGGAACCTACTTTCTATGTGAGAGGACTTCAGAGTCTGTCTAGCAGCTCTCCATTAATATTGGTTGATGGACTGGAAAGAGATATGAGTTTGCTGAGTCCTGAAGAAGTAGAATCTGTATCTGTTCTGAAAGATGCCGCAGCTGTTGCTTTGTATGGTTATAAAGGCATTAACGGAGCAATTTTGATTACAACTAAGCGCGGTAAATACAATTCTAAGGAAATCAGGTTTACGTATGATCACGTAAATAATTATATGGATCGTAAACCGGAATTTGTAGATGCATCTACCTATGCTCAAGCTTATAATGAGGCACGTGGTTATGAAGGTTTATCTCCTCGTTATGCAGATAAGGAAGTGGAATATTTCCGTAATGGAAATTTCCCTTATTTGTATCCGAATGTGAACTGGTTGGATGAGACGTTTAAGGATTCAGGTATTTCCAATAAATATACAATTGAATTCCGTGGAGGTGGATCTAAATTCCGCTACTATTCTATGCTTGATTTAGTAACAGACAGAGGTTTTGTTAAAGAAGGTGATATGAATGATGGGTATTCTACTCAGAATAAATATTCGCGTGCAAATTTACGTACTAACATGGATATTGACGTGAGCAGAACCACAAAACTGAAAGTGAATATTTTGGGAACTTTGTCCGAATCTCTTCGTCCGGGTGCTTCTGCAAATCTTTGGGACATGATTTACACTGTACCTGCAGCGGCTTTTCCTATTAAAGATGAAGATGGATTGTGGGGAGGAAACAATACTACTTGGTTAGGTACTCAGAATCCGGTAGCTCAATCACAAGGAGCAGCTTATTCTAAGGGGCATACACGTAGCTTGTTTGCCGATATTACATTAAATCAGGATTTGTCTGCTGTTACAGAGGGACTTGGGTTCAATTTCCGCTTGGCATACGATAATTATTCTTCAATTTGGGAAGATCACAGTCAGGCTTACCAGTATGGAGGATATGTGGTGTCTTATGATGAGTTGACCGGACCTTTGTATACTCATACAACAGCTGGTGAACCTACTGAAATGGGAAAGAGTGCAAGTATTAATAATTGGGCACGTCAGTTCAATTTCTTGGGAGGTTTTGATTATAATCGTACTTTCGGTGATAAACATGATGTATATTCTCAGTTGAAATGGGAATATGAATATCGTGATTCATACGGGTTGAATACGACTATTTATCGTCAGAATGTGTCATGGTTTACTCATTATGGATATGATAAGCGTTATTTCCTGGATCTGGCTTTGGTAGGTTCTGGTTCTAGTCTGCTTGCTCCAGGACATAAATGGGCGTTCTCTCCTACAGTGTCTGCAGCATGGGTACTTTCTGAAGAAGATTTTATGAATAATGCAGCATGGATTGACTTTTTGAAACTTCGTGCTTCATTTGGTATTATCAATGCAGATTATTTGCCAGCTAGTGATGTATATGATTATTGGGATCAGATTTATACAACAACAGGTACACGCTATATGTTCAATAGTGCGTATGATTCTACATTTGGTACTACAGAACTCGGTCGTTTGGCTAGTACAAATTATACGCATGAAAGAGGATATAAATATAATGTCGGTATAGATGCGACTTTATTTAAAGGCTTGAATCTTTCAGTCGATGCGTATTACCAGCGTAGAAATAATATCTGGGTTTCTTCTGAAGGTAAATATACAGCTGTCTTAGGACAGACTCCTCCGTATGAAAACGCAGGTGTGGTAGATAGTTGGGGAGGTGAGTTTAGCCTTGATTATACGAAGCGTATCGGAGATGTAGTATTGAATGCAGGAGGTAGCTTTAACTGGAATCGAAACGAAATTAAAGAGCAGTTGGAAGAACCTAGAATGTATGATAATCTTGTGCAAACAGGTCATTCATTGAATCAGATTTATGGTTTGGAAGCTGTAGGTTTCTTCAAAGATGCAGATGATATTGCTAATAGCTTGCCTCAAAGTTTCGGAACAGTATATCCAGGAGATATTAAGTACCGTGATGTGAATGGAGATAAAGTAATCAATAGTAATGACGTAACGGCTATAGGTTATAGCACTGTTGCTCCAGAAATCTACTATACGTTCCATTTGGGAGCAGAATGGAAGGGACTTGGCTTTGACGCCCAGTTCCAGGGAACAGGCCGTTATTCTGCCATCCTGAATACGAAGAGTATGTTCTGGCCTTTGCTGAGCACAACTACGCTTTCTACTCATTATTATGAAAATCGTTGGACTCCTGATAATCAAGATGCAAAATATCCTCGATTGAGTACTCAGAGCAATACGAATAACTACCAGACAAATACGGTGTGGTTGGCTGACCGTTCGTTCTTGAAACTCCGCAATATTGAAGTTTATTATAACTTCCCTAAATCATGGTTGCAGAAAACCAAATTCATCGGAGATGCAAGATTGTATGTACGAGGAGTTGATTTGCTGTGCTTTGATAAGATTGATGTGTTAGACCCTGAATCTTATGGAGCGACAAACCCATTGAACAAGAGTCTGATTGTTGGTTTGAAAGTAGGTTTTTAATCTTAAAAGAAACGAAGAATGAAACTTAGAAAAATTGTCTATGGTATGTTGTGTATGGGAGCATTGGCTTCGTGCTCAGACCAAATGAACTACCATGAATATAATAATTATGATGAAGATTTTGTGAAGCTGAATTTTGGAAATGTAGGAGGTCTGGTTACTACTATTTACTTGGATCTAGATACCGATTTTGGAAATTATTCAGGTGCAGTAATAGGATCGGCTACAGATGAATCACAGTATGCATATACAGGAAACTCTATTGAGACATTTTATAACGGGGCTTGGAGTCCGATAAATGCTCAAAGTGGGACATGGAATACTTGTTATTCTGGTATCTCTAATTGTAATTTATTCTTGGATAAGTATCTTGGCCTGACATTTCCAGAGTTAGAGCAGAATGCAGACTATAAGCCTCAGATGTTCCGTTATAATAACTACCAGTATGAGGTACGTTTCTTGAGGGCTTATTTCTACTTTAATTTAGTGCGACAATATGGTGATGTTCCATTTACAGATCATTTTATGTCTGCCGATGAAAGTAATTCTTTAGGTCGTACTCCTGCTAAGGATATATTTGATTATATTATTTCTGAATGTGATGAGATAAAAGACTTGATAATAGAAGATTATGCTAATCTTCCAGCAGATGTGGTACTGCCTAGTGAATCTCCAGAAACAGGACGTGTAAATAAGGCTACCGTATTAGCTTTGAAAGCTCGTGCAGCTCTTTATGCGGCAAGTCCGTTGTTCAACACGGAAAATAATCCAGAATTGTGGCATCGTGCAGCTACGGCAAATAAAGAGTTACTGGATTATTGTGTGAACAATCGTGGAATGAAGCTGGTAGATGATTATGCTTCTTTGTGGGATAAGAATAACTATAAAAATGCAACTGATGAGTTGATTTTTGGTCGTCGTGCCAACAAGGAGTCAAGTTCTATGGAATCTTATAATTATCCTGCCGGTATTGAAGGTGGAAAAGGAGGAAACTGCCCTACACAAAATCTGGTGGATGCATATGAAACTACCGACGGTTATCCGGTTCGTTTGGTTGATGGCGTATGGAAAGCGGAAGGAAGTACCGTGTTTAATCCTGCAAAACCTTATGAGAACCGTGATTCACGTTTGAAAATGACAATTTGTGTAAATGAAGAGGTAGAATGGCCTACTTGGAATGAAACTCCAATTTATACTTATCAGGGAGGTGCAAATGGACAGCCATTGAATGGAGGTACTCCAACGGGATATTATTTGAAGAAATATTGTCAGGGAGACATTGACCTTCGTTCTAATAGTACTTATAAGTCAGCTTATCATACGTGGATTACTTATCGTTTGGGAGAATTCTATTTGAATTATGCGGAAGCTGTATTCCGTTATTTAGGAAATGCAGATGCAACGGATGCCGAGTTTACTATGTCGGCTCGACAGGCTGCCAGTATGACGCGTGAGCGTAAAGGAGTGAATATGCCTGCTTTCCCGTTACGTATGTCAAATGAAGATTTTTGGGAAGCATATAAGAAAGAACGTATGGTGGAACTTGCTTTTGAAGGACATCGTTTTTGGGATGTTCGCCGTTGGAAAGAAGCTGATAAATATTTTTCAAGTGTAGACGGTTTGCAAATAACTAAGACTGGTGACAATGCGGATGGAACAGGTATCTACTCTTATGCAATTGTGAAGAATACTCGTCAGTGGGACGATAAGATGTATTTCTTCCCTATACCTCAATCTGAAAGAATGAAGAATCCTAATTTAGGTCAGAATCCGGGCTGGTAAGCCTGGATTCCAGATTGGAAATCAAGTATAAATATTAAAAAAATAAAATACATCATGAAAAGACTATTTACAAGTTTCTTAGGTGCTGTCTGTCTTTTTGCATTATCAGCATGTTCGGATGAAGAAACTCCGGCTCCGCAACCAGGAGGTGGTGATACAGAAGAACTGCCTGCACTTCCCTCTGAAGTGGTAAAAGACGGTCG
>OGMP01002023.1_pt1 | contig 13776 bp, 8 predicted proteins | sample 1573261 | NCBI WGS metagenome assembly OGMP01 (sample SAMEA2581878, study PRJEB24529) | metagenome | biome: Human gut stool | place: China | collected 2011 | reverse complement strand
CCTTTCACTTACCCTACATCATTCTCTGACGCACAATCTCATATGCCAGCACACCAGCTGCCACCGATGCGTTCAGGGAGTCGATATCTCCCTTCATCGGGATCGATGCGATGAAATCACATTTTTCCCGCACCAGACGGCTGACACCTTCGCCCTCATTGCCAATCACCAGACCGATCGGTCCTTTTAAGTCGAGGCGGTACATGCTCTCTCCGCCCATATCGGCGCAGACAAACCAGAGTCCTCTCTCTTTCAGCTCCTCGATCGTGGCTGAAATATTGGTTCCCTTCGCCACCGGCGTATAATTCAGCGCTCCCGCCGAGGTCTTAGCAACCGTCGCTGTCAGACCCACTGCACGGCGCTTTGGGATAATGACCCCATGTGCACCAGCCAGATTGGCAGTACGGATGATCGCACCCAGATTATGCGGATCCTCAATGCCATCCAGAATAAAGAGAAACGGCGGCTCGCCTTTCTCTTCTGCCAGCTTTAGCATATCTTCCACCTCTGCATAGCGGTATGCCGCTGCCTGTGCAATCACGCCCTGATGCTTGCCGGTCTCAGAAAGCTGGTCGAGTCTCTCCTTCGCCACATAGTGGATGATCGTATTCTGCTTTTTTGCCTCTCTCGTGATCGTCTTGACCGGTCCATCTTGGCAGCCATCCAGCACAAACAGCTTATCCACCGTCTTGCCCGAACGGAATGCCTCTAAAACGGCATTTCTGCCTTCGATCATCGTCTCTTCAAATCTATTTTCCTGCTTATTTTCCTGTTCCATCTATCTTCCTCATCATGATTTATAACGATATTAATTCTCCCATCTGTTCCAGCCCTTTTCCCAGAAGTTCTGCCATCCTGTCAAACTGCTCGGTCAGATAGAGATAGCCCATCAGCGCCTCAAATCCGGTTGCTTTCCGGTAATCAGACATTGTGGCATTTTTTGCCATTGTCGGCGATTTTGCATTCCTTCCACGACGGTACACTTCTGCTTCTTCCTCCGTCAGCATCGGAAGTAATTTTTCAATCATTTCCGCCTGTGTGTGTGCTTTTACGATCTGGCTTGTCCGCTTGTGAAGTTCTCCTGCTCTCGTGTTTCCTTTTCCTACGACAACAGACCGGATCACCAGATCAAATATTCCATCTCCGATATAGGCTAACGTAAGAGGCGAATATGTCCGGATATCCACTTCACTGATTCCGAACTGTTCTTTGATATAAGAGTCTATTCCTTTCTGCATTGGCATTTCCTCTCTCTCACGCTTTGTGCCAGATCACACCTTCTCTGGTATCTTTCAGTACAATGCCTTTTGCAAGCAGTTCATCGCGGATTGCATCTGCTTTTGCAAAATCTTTTGCTTTCTTTGCTTCCTTTCGTTCTTCAATCTTTGCAAGTACATAGCTTTCTAATTCTGCATCGATCTCCTCTTTTGCATCTGCCTGTGCCGTTGTCAGATTTAAGGATAATACTTTATCAAAATCATTGATCAGCGCAAGTTTTGTCTTATCGTTCATATCATCTTTGAGCAGATCATAAATGATCGTGATCGCCATCGATGTATTTAGATCGTTGCTGATCGCATCCTCAAATTTTGCCTTATAAGCATCAAATTTATCCTGCTGTACGGTTCCCTCATCCTTTAATTCTGCGATTCGTTTGGTCAGTTTTTTATAAGCTGCAACCTTATTATCTAATACTTCATAGGAAAACTCCAACGGTTTTCTATAATGGGACTGCAGACAGAACATACGGTATACGATCGGATCATACCCCTTTTCCTGCAGCAGGGATACGGTAAGGAAATCCCCTTTGGACTTACTCATTTTTCCGGATTTATCATTTAAATGCTGTACATGGAACCAGTATTTACACCATGTATGGCCAAGGTAACTCTCTGACTGTGCGATCTCATTGGTATGGTGCGGGAAAATATTGTCTACACCGCCGCAGTGGATATCTACATACTCGCCCAGATGTTTCATACTGATGCATGAGCACTCAATGTGCCATCCCGGATATCCAACGCCCCATGGGCTATCCCATTTAAGCGCCTGATCCTCAAATTTTGACTTTGTAAACCAGAGTACAAAATCATTTTTATTTTTCTTATTTACGTCCTCTTCCACATCGTCGCGTACACCGACTAACAGCTCTTTTTCGCTCTGGGAAGAAAATACATAATAATCGTCTAATTTGGATGTATCAAAATAAACATTTCCGCCTGCTACATAGGCATAGCCTTTCTCAAGCAGCACCTCGATCATATGGATGAACTCCGGAATACAGTTCGTTGCAGGCTCCACAACGTCCGGTGTCTTGATATTTAACTTTTTACAGTCACTAAAGAAAGCGTCTGTATAATATTTTGCGATCTCCATCACTGTTTTGTGCTCTCTTTTTGCACCTTTTAACATTTTATCTTCCCCGGTATCTGCATCGGAAGATAAATGTCCCACATCCGTGATATTCATAACACGTTTTACATCATATCCGACATAGCGGAGTGATTTTTCCAATACATCCTCCATGATGTAACTTCTGAGGTTGCCGATATGTGCAAAATGGTATACGGTCGGTCCACAGGTATACATGCCGATCTTTCCATCCTCATGCGGGATCACCGTTTCTACTTTTCTTGTCAGTGTGTTGTAAAATTGAAATTTATTTTCCATTTAAATAATCCTCCTTGTTTTGCGAAGCAAAATGCGAATCCTCTGATGAGCAGAGGATTTTACTCCTTGTTTTGCGGAGCAAAATGCAATTTATTTTGTTTTTTGTGCATCAGCACTTAAAATCCGGACTGCCTGCTCTAAATCAAGCACACGGTTGACCAGTTCTGCATTTTCCCTCTGCAGTACAGTAATATCCTCTTTGACCGGATCCGGCAGATGGCACTGATCCATATCACTGCGCGGCATCTTCACATTGTCACGTTTTACGATTCTTCCCGGAACACCAACTACGGTACAGTTTGGCGGCACTTCCTCTATGACCACACTTCCCGCTCCGATCTTGGAATTTTCTCCAACGGTGAAGGAACCGATGATCTTTGCACCCGCACTGATCATAACGTTATCCCCAATCGTCGGATGACGTTTTCCGGTCTCTTTTCCGGTACCGCCTAGTGTCACACCCTGATACAAAGTAACATTGTCCCCAACGATCGCCGTCTCTCCAATGATCACACCACTTCCGTGATCAATAAAAAATCCTTTCCCGATCGTTGCTCCCGGATGTATCTCAATTCCTGTTTTTCTCGCTGCCCGCTGTGAAATAAATCTCGCCCAGAAGAAATGTCCTTTTAAATACAGCTTATGCGCACGTCTGTAGCTCAACATAACCCGAAAACTCGGATAAAGCAATACCTCCATCGGCGATTTGATCGCCGGGTCACGCTCCTTTATCACTGTAAATTCTTCCTTAATATGACTGATGATTCCCAAAACTGGCATCCCCTTTCCTTAACCAAATAATAGAATGTACGCTCCGCGAACATTCCATTATCATGAAAAACGGATCATTTCATCTCTAAGAGACGAAATGATCCGTGGTTCCACTCTAACTTAAGGATCTTTTGATCCTCACTCAATACACTTAACGCGTGTTACTCGTATCCGGATACTGTACTGGCAGACAAACCGTTTCCCCGGACAGGCTCACGGAGGCACTTCGGAAATCTCTTTCTGAAAACTGCTTGCAGCCGATGGCAGTTTCTCTCTGTCAGCACTCTGATTTCTTACTCTTCCCGCTCAACGCCCTTATCGTATTTATACTGGTAAGTTGATTCGCTTACTCTAGTTTATGCACTTACCCCCGATTTGTCAACGGTTTTATTTTTTCTCAGTCTTTTTCTCATTGCACACAACCATTTTCCATGTTACATTATAGATAGTATCCTGTGGTTTCCAGGGGGATAATTTATAACTGATACGAAGGATTTTTTAATATGGAACAGTCAAAAGAAACTTTGCTAATCGTAGATGATTCACGCTTACAGCGTGCCGTTTTAAATGAAATATTCTCTCCGGCCTTCAATATTCTTGAAGTATCTTCCGGTGAGGAATGTCTGCAGATGATCAAAGATAAAAAAAATATGATTGACCTTGTCCTTTTAGATCTTGTCATGCAGGGAATGGATGGTTTCGATGTTTTAAAACACCGCCAGGAAATGCCGAAGTTTAAACAAATTCCAGTCGTGGTTCTGACAACCACCGACACTCCAGAAGGACAGACGAAAGCTTTCGAATTAGGCGCAAGCGACTTTATCAGTAAACCCACTGAACCTGCCATTGCACGTCATCGTATTGACAATATTTTAAAGACGAACCGCAGACTGAATCATATTTTGCAAAAACAGGAAGCTCTGCGGATTAAATCAGAAGTGGATGAGATGACGCATCTGCTGAATAAGGCCACAGCAGAGCACGCCATTTCCCACATACTTTTATCCACTCCGGAAGAATTACATGCATTGTTTGCCATAGATATCGACAATTTCAAAGCTGTCAATGACATCTTTGGGCATAAAATGGGCGATCATACAATCTCTGTCGTAGCCGGTATTCTTGCATCTCATTTTTCCGGTTCCGACATTGTCGGACGCATCGGCGGAGACGAATTTGTTGCTTTTATGCGGGATATAGCTTCCAGACAGGCTGTCTATGAAAAAGCACAGGAACTTTTAGATGCAATTTTAGATAAAGAAGCTTTATCCATTCCTGAAAACGTTACGATCAGTATCGGTATTGCATTCACAGAGCCTTATGAAACTTCCTACACAACACTTTTTCAGAAAGCAGACACTGCACTTGGGAATTCAAAAAAATCCGGGAAACAATGTTTTTCCGAGTATGGTGTTTCTGCACAGAAACCAGACACTGCCATGAAAAATATTTTATTATATACACATTCCAGAAATGTTGCTTCCACTTTAAAATTTGCATATTCTTACCCGGACAGACTCATAAAAGTATCTTCCGTTACGGAAATACGCTATGCCATTATGGATAAAAATAACCATGTTCCTGCCGTTTTCATAGATGTATCCGAAACCGGAGATGATGGCAGGCAATTGTGGGATGAATTAAGTCATGAGTCCTGGGCTTCGTCAACTCCCATTATCGCAATCTGCAAAGAGGGTAATCTGACTCAGATTCGAAATGCCATATTATCTGATCTGATCAATGATCTCATTTTTGAACCGATTGATGTGGAAAGCATAAAAAGACGTATCAAAAAACATCAAACCCTGTAAAAAAACAACGGTCAGATGTTACTTATCATTCATCTGACCATTGTTTTTCTTTCATCCTGTTTCTTTATCTGAACTATTTTTTTATCTGAACTGCTTTTTTCTTTGACCAGTCTGAGTAGATCCTCACTTTTTTTGTACCGGACTTTACTTCTTTATATGTACGTACTTTTACATAATATTTCTTTCCCGGTTTTAATCCTTTGATTTCTTTAACTGTCGTCTTATTACTTTTGATCACAGCCGTCTTCGTATTTTTTTTGCCAAACGATGCATCTGCTGTATATACTATCTCATAGCCGCTCGTCTGTGATGCCTGTTTCTTCCATTTCACAGTCATGGATTTTTTCCCGGATTTTACACTTGAAATAGAAGTTCCCTTTGGACAGATTTCAAATGTCTTTTTCAGTATTCCCGAATAATTTCCCTGAAACTTCACGGTCACTGTTGCTTTTCCGACTTTTTTATTATTCTGATACGAGACTTTATAAAAGCTGCCTGAAATCACTTTTCCCTTATTATCCGTCACTTTGATGGCAGGTTTTTTTACTTTTCCGTCGTAAACATAGCGTTCTTTCGACAATTTTAATGTTTTAGGTGCATAGATTGTATCCTGTTTGAGCACTGTTTTGCACACACTGCATATCGTTACGTTTTTTCCATTGCTGCCCGGTTTTGCAGGTGTCAGTTTTTTCTCCGGTGTATGGGATTTCTTTGCAATCTTTTCTGTATAACTATCCCCACATGCACAGGAATAAATTTTTTCTCCCTCTTTCATGCAGGTTGCCTCTGTCGTTTTTTTCAACACATAACTGTGTTTGTGCACCGGTTTCTCCGTTGGCGTTTCCGTCGGTGTTTCTGTCGGTTTCTCTGTTGGTTTCTCTGTCGGTGTTTCTGTCGGCTTCTCCGTCGGCTTCTCTGTTGGTTTCTCCGTCGGCTTCTCTGTCGGCTCCTCCTTATCAGGCTCCTTCAGAGCTAGGATCACCACTTTTTCACGGCTGAGTTCTTCTTTACATCTGGTGCAGTATACTACTTTATCATAACTTCCGTCCACACCCACTTTCGCTTCCACGCGATTTTCAGTGACCGGCTCTCCTTTTTTGTGTCCTGATGCCGGAACCGTTATATTCTCACGGGAAAGTTCTTCCCCGCAGCCTTTATCCTTACAATAAACTACCTTATCGTAGCTTCCTTTTTGGGTACAGGTCGCAGCTATCTCGTTTTCTTTTACCGGCTCGCCCGCCACATGCTGATGTGATACACCTGGTTCATCTGTGAATATTATTTCCTTTTCTGCCAACACGGTATCTTTCAGTGCTTTTACATCTGCCACAGTATCAGGATGTCTTTCTATCGGTTCTAAACAGAATAAAAGTGTATATTTTCCTGTTTGCACCTTACCATATGCAATCAGATAATAATGATCCGGTTCATTTTCATCTACATCTAAGCGAATCGGATTTATCCAGTCTGTTTTCTGCTGTATCTCTTCGTCGTCACTATTCCAGTAATCCGAACGGATTAATACCATATTATCATAAAATGATTCATAATTTACCACATCATCAAATGTATAGGCTTCTCCATCCTGATCCTTCCATATTACATTCAAATACGGACTATCACCTGTTTTATCCTCCATGTTTGTCGGTATATGGTTAATAACAACATTTTTCGGATAAGATTTTACCTCGATACTTCCAAGTTCACGCTCCACCGGTACATAATTAATATACGGCGTCCATGTTCCATTTTTACGGATCAGACTGTAATTATTTTTTATAGCTGTGTCTGATAAGACAAAACTTCCTGCTGTTCCGTTTTCCGACGCAATATATGCATGTCCACTTAAAATCGTTCCCGGTATGACATGACTCACCGTCTGAAACTGCGTAACCCCACTTATCTGCCCATCAATCTGAACATATCCATCTTTATTGAGAACAAGTTTTCCTCTTGCTGCATTATCATCACTACCTGTAAAACTGCCCTTTACCAAAGCATCCAGCACCTGTGTGAGATCCAGACATCCCCCATTTTTCAGTGTAATATTATTTAACTGTGCCGTCCCATCTTTCGGCTGCAGTCTTCCTCCTGCATCCAATAGGATATCTTTGACACCCGTTGTCACCACACCCAGAACAGCACAATTTTTTACCGTCATTACAGTTTTATCATTTCCTTTAATTTCTGAAAGAGTGATTTCATCATATCCCTTCTGATCACCCAAAAAATCTAAAGACGCTAAAGATGTGTTTTCTGCTGAAACAGTCCCACGTATCTTTGCATCAGCATCCAGCTCTAATTTTGCACTGCCCGTATAAGCAGTCCTTTGTCCGGCTGATGCTTCATGTCCCAGATAGATATCCTGAAACATAGTCTTATTGTTCTCATTTGTGACAGTAAGTGAAGCGTTTGTTCCCACTGCAGTATTGCTGTGATATCCTCCTGCATACACAGTTGGAAGAAGTTCTTTTTCTGTGCCTACAATCGGATTCGGCTTATCAGGTCCTGCCAGATATGTACTTACATTATTCAGTACAAGACTATGTCCTGCTAAAAAGATCTCACGGTGCGGAACACTGCCAAGTCCATTACTAGAATTAAACACCAATTGTATATCCCGTATCTCTACATCATCCCCCATGATCTGAATTGGATGACTACAGGTGATACTCCCCGTTCCATTTCCTGTAATGGTTGTCCCCCCCGGTATTTGAACAGGTTTCATCTGTCCCTTAATGGAACCATCTGTCTCCGTCAATTTATCATCGCGGATCGTAAAACTGCCTTCTACTACAATATTCTTCTTTCCACTGCTTAAAGCATTCGCAAATTCATCGTAATCTGTCACGATCACCGCATCTTCTGCCAGCACCGACACTGCTACCTTTTGCATATTCCCGCTCATTGCCGGAACCGGTATGCCGGAAAGCAGCAGTCCCGCAGCCATAACTCCACAACAGAAACGTATCATCCTTTTTTTCATAAACTCATTTTCCCTTCTTTTGTACATAAAAAGACCCAGCATATATCTTTGCTTTGAATATCCCTTGATGTCCTTACAAAAAATATATCTGAGTCTCACTTCAATCCGTCAAATCACGACTTATCATATCCTATTTATATAGCTGTGTCAACAAGTTTTATACTTTATTTATATTTATCTTCCACAGGCACGTCCGGGACAGCCCGCACAGCCTCCTGCAGAATCCGCCACGCTGACACTGCTCTCATAGATCGTTGTCAACGCACAGATTGCCTGTGCAGAAATTCCCTGTTCCGTTCCGGTAAATCCCAGTCCCTCTTCTGTGGTCGCTTTCACATTGATCTGGTCTTCTGATATTTTAAGTGCTGCTGCAATATTCTTCTCCATCTGTTCGATATGTGGACGCATCTTTGGTTTCTGTGCGATGATCGTCGCATCGATATTTTCCACAATATACCCTTTTTCTGCGATCAGTTCTGCCACATGTTCCAACAGCTTCATGCTTGAAATTCCTTCATATTTCGGATCTGTATCCGGAAAATGCTTTCCGATATCTCCAAGTGCTGCTGCTCCGAGCAGTGCATCCATGATGGCATGAAGCAATACATCTGCATCCGAGTGTCCCAAAAGTCCTAATGTATGTGGGATCTTTACCCCTCCAATGATCAGGTCCCTGCCCTCCACTAATTTATGAACATCATATCCCATTCCTACGCGCATATTTTTCTTTTCCCTTCTATTAATATTTTTACTGTGGTGGATTACACTTTGAACACGGTGTAAGTCCTCTTGCTTTTGCCTCTGATAATGTCACTTCAATATCACTTTTTCTTAAATACTGACATCCGGCAGAGTGATATTTTTCTCCCGTTTTCGTGATGTGAACGATCACATCCGAATTTCCATCCGTCTGGTCTGTCGGATTACTTACGGCTGCATCTGTTTCTGCATTGTTCTGACTGTCAGTTGACTTTTCACTTTTATCTGTGTCCTGACTCTTTTTTGCTTCCCCTGCCTGCCAGCTCTCTGATGGAGACATATTCCAGGTAAGTGTTGTTCCGTCTGACGCGGCAACGATCGTTCCCTGCTCATCCGTGCGGAAAACAGATACTCCGGCTGCACGGAGTCTGTTTAATACTTCCGCATGCGGATGTCCATAAGAATTGCCTTCCCCAGCACTGATTACCGCATACGTCGGATGTACTGCATCAAGAAATGCCTGGGATGTTGCCGTATTGCTTCCATGGTGTGCAACCTTATAGACATCCGCCGAGATATCGATGCCATTCTGCAGGATATCCTGTTCTGCTCCCTCTTCCGCATCCCCGGTAAACAAAAACCGGTGGTTTCCATTCTGTAAAAGGACGCCGACCGACCAGGAATTCATATCATTTCCATACTCTTTGTTTGGGGCAATGATCGTAAATGCTGCTCCACCGATCGTGTATGTCTCCCCGACAACCGGATAAGTGGTCTTATATCCCTTATTTTTCATCGTCTGCACAACATCATCATAAGTGCGCGTGTTATTTGCAACATCCGGCATGATGATCGTCTTACAGTCAAATTTATAAAGAACGACATCCATTCCTCCGATGTGGTCTGCATCCGGGTGCGTGCCGATCACATAGTCAAGAGTCTCCACTCCCTGATGCTGCAGATAATTCTGTACAAGTGTACCTTTATCATTATTTCCCGCATCGATCAGCATAGAATGACCATCACATTTGATCAGAGTCGCATCCCCCTGTCCCACATCTATAAAATGTACTTCCAGATTACCTGCCGTCTTTACCTGCTCCGCATCATTTTCTTCCGCGACAGTCTGACGACTTTGCTCTGTCTGACCCTGTTCTTCGTTTTCCGACGTTTCCTCCTGTTTTGAACCTTTCATAGAACCCGGTACGAATTCCATCTGATTTTCTGTATCCTGCAGCTCATCCGAATCTACAATATAGCTACTCTGTGATCCATTTTCTGTATTTTCCGTACAGCCACTCAATAACATACAGCCGGTAAGCATACTTAGTAATAATATGAAAAATGCCAGCTTCTTATATTTTTGTTTCATAGTTCTCCTCTCCTGCATCTTTAAAAGTAAAATTGAATTCTGCCTGTATAGGATTCGTATCATAAACTTATTATATAAAAAATTTTGCCGGTATACAACAAAAGACCTCAGAATCTCTGAGGTCTTGAAGTAGCGGAAGGGAGATTCGAACTCTCGACACTACGGGTATGAACCGTATGCTCTAGCCAACTGAGCTATTCCGCCATATTAAATTGTCATCAGAACTTCTGATGTAATGGGACCTATAGGGCTCGAACCTATGACCCTCTGCTTGTAAGGCAGATGCTCTCCCAGCTGAGCTAAGATCCCATTTTTGTCCTTTGCTTTTTGCAACCGACTTCTAAAGTATACTATTACAGAAGATGAAAGTCAACACTTTTTTTCATATTTTCCTAAAAATTTCAAAAACATAACAACACATCCAGCTTTCTATACTGGCACTTCATGTAAAACAAGCTACAAGACTCGTTTTACATGTTATGCTATACTAAAAGTGTCTTATTCCAGTAAGCGTTCGACCAGTTTCACACATTCCGCTGCATCTTTCGAATAGCCATCTGCTCCGATCTCATCCGAAAAACTCTCCGTGATCGCCGCTCCTCCAATTACAATCTTCGCCGTACAGCCTTTTTCTTTTGCCAGCTCCACAACGTCTTTCATCCGCATCATTGTGGTCGTCATCAGTGCGGAAAGTCCGATCACCTTCGCACCTTCATTCATTGCGGTATCCACGATCACATCTGCCGGAACATCCTTGCCAAGGTCGATCACATGATAACCGTAATTCTTCAACATCAGAACAACAAGATTTTTTCCGATATCATGGATATCGCCCTCAACTGTCGCAACAACGATCGTAGCCATTGCCTCTGTATTACTGCGTTCTAACATCGGCTCTAAGTACTCGATTGCAAGTTTCATCGTATTAGCGGAAGAAATCAGCTGTGGCAGGAAATATTTCTTTTTATCAAATAATTCTCCTACTTCATTGATCGCAGCGATCAGATGCTCATTGATAATCTCATCCGGTTTGGCTCCGCCATCCAGCATCTTTTTTACTTCTTCTAATACATGTTCTTTGTTTCCCTTTAAAACTGCCTGAAATACGCCGCTTCCCGTACTCTCTTTCCTGATTTCGCCGCCAGCCGCAGATGTACCTGCAGGTGTTTTCTGAACCATGACACGTTCCATACCGGCATATTTTTCTGACAGAAAATTCATACGCTCAATATAACGGATGTCGCTTTCTTTCTTATTCAACAGCATATCCGACGCAAATGCGGCATTCATCAGAAGTTCCTGTGACGGATTTGCAATCGCCATCGTAAGACCATTTGCGATCGCCATTGTAAGAAAAGCCGTATTGACGTAAGTACGTTCCGGCAGTCCAAATGAAATATTAGAAAGTCCACATGCTGTCGGCAGTTCCAGTTCATTTTTGCAATAGGAAAATGTCTCAAAACACTCTAACGCTGCATTCGGATTTGCTCCGATCGTGGCAACCAGTCCATCCACAATGATATCTTCTTTTGCCATGCCGATCCTCACCGCCTCATCCATGATCGTGCGGATAATGCCATGTTTCTCAGCAGAATCTTTTGGCAGCCCCTCATCCGAGAGGGGAAGCAGGATAAACATTGCCCCGTACTTCTTTGCAATCGGAAGCAGTTTTTCAAACTTTTCTTTTTCCAGTGAAATCGAATTGATGAGTGCACGTCCCGGATAGATGCGGAGCGCGGCCTCAATAATATCCACATGGCTGGAATCAATGCAAAGCGGACAATCCACCGTCGAAGTCACTTCGTAAATGGTACGCAGCATCATCTCTTTTTCATCAATACCGTTCATACCCATATTGATGTCAAGGATCGATGCTCCATTTTCCTCCTGTTCTAATGCCATGGTACGAACAAGATTTAAGGAACCCTCTTTTAATTCTGCCTGCAGCTTTTTCTTTCCGGTCGGGTTAATACGTTCTCCAATGACCATAAAACGTCCATCAAGCGTGATCTCTACAGACTTACGCTCTGAAGTCAGCATTCTTCTCTTCGTCTGAAGCGGTGCTTTGACCGGGATACCTTTTACTGCCTCCTTTAAAGCACGGATGTGCTCCGGTGTTGTTCCACAGCATCCTCCAATGATGGCAGCACCCTCTTCGACCAGTTTTTTCCCGACTTCGGCAAATTCTTCCGGCTCTACATTAAAGACGGTCTGACCATCGATCAGCTCCGGCATTCCGGCATTTGGTTTTGCGAGAAGTGGTATCGCTGCATACTCTGCCATCTTCGCGATCGGCTCTAACATTGCCTCCGGTCCGGTCGAACAGTTCATTCCGACCGCATCCGCACCAAGGCTCTGCATCACAACAACCGCTGTCACCGGATCTGTTCCATACAGTGTTCTTCCGTCTTCATTATAAGTCAATGAAACCATGACTGGCAGGTCACATACTTCACGGATTGCCAGCACAGCCGCACGGCATTCCTGCAGGCTCATCATCGTTTCAACCACAAAAAGATCTGCTCCGGCCTCCGCAATAATTTTCGCCTGCTCTTTATAAACATCCACCAGATCCTCAAACATCAGATCTCCCAACGGATAAAGCTGTTCTCCTGTCATGGTAAGATCTCCGGCAACCAGCGCATTTGTACCCTTTGCAGCCTCTTTTGAGAGTGCGACAAGCTTGCGGTTCATCTCCTCTAAATGATCTTCCAAACCATATTCTTTTAATTTTATTCTGCTCGCGGTAAAGGTCGGCGCAAATAAAATATCGGTTCCGGCCTCTACATACTGTTTCTGCAGATCGATCAACACTTCTGAATTTTCCAGGATCCACTGCTCCGGACATACTCCGACCGGCATTCCTGCCTTCTGTAAATTCGTTCCTGTTGCACCATCAAGCAGTACCGGGCCTTTTTTTACCAGCTCCCTAAACGCTTCTCTTGTCATTGCTGCCAGTTCCTTTCCTTTTCACATCATTTTTATCTTGTGTAATCTGCTGTCTTTTTTATCATCCAGCGGCTTTCCGTCATATCGCTTTTCTAAAGGATCGTGCCGCCTCCGGCAACATATTCTCCATCATATAATACGACTGCCTGTCCAGGTGTCACCGCACGCACCGGCTCTAAAAATTCACAGTGTATCGTATCTTCTCCGGTTCTTGTCACCTTGCACATACTTCCGCTGTGGGAATAACGGATTTTTGCCTTCAAAAGCATCTCATCCTGAATATCCGGGATCGACATAAAATTAATATGATCTGCATCCAGTTCATAAGTAAATACATCTCTGTTCTCACCAAGTACGACCTCATTTGTCTCCGGCCGTATCTCCGTGACAAATACCGGATGCCCGAATGCAATACCCAGTCCCTTTCTCTGTCCGATCGTATAACCATAATATCCTTTATGCTGGCCAACTATCTCGCCTTCCTGATTTACAAAATCACCTGGTTCACTTTTCTTTCT
>OGMP01002021.1_pt1 | contig 13787 bp, 12 predicted proteins | sample 1573261 | NCBI WGS metagenome assembly OGMP01 (sample SAMEA2581878, study PRJEB24529) | metagenome | biome: Human gut stool | place: China | collected 2011 | reverse complement strand
AGCAGCCCAAAACCTATCGCGGCAAGCAGTCCATCAAGCATCTGATGAGCCAGAATGCCGCCATCTCCAACATCGAAGTGACGGACGGCAACATCAAGTCCTTTGAGCGTACTGCCAGCAAATACGGTCTGGACTTTGCGCTAAAGAAGGACGTTTCCGTTGAGCCGCCCAGTTATCTTGTCTTCTTCAAGGGACGGGACGTTGATGTCATGACCGCCGCCTTCAAGGAGTTCTCTGCCAAAACGGTCAAGCAGAAGGAACAGCCGTCTATCCGGCACAAGCTGGATCAGGAGAAAGCGCAGAGCAAGGCGCAGCATAAGGAGAAAGTCAAGGTCAAGACCAAGGATCGGGGTGTGGAGCTGTGAACAAACCCGATGTGAAGAAGCTCATTCTTATGAACCTTCCGTATGTCTTCGCCTTCTACTTTGCGGATAAGATTGCCGCCGTATTTCGTCTCGCTCCCGGCACAGAGTTCATCGACAAGCTGACAAACGGCTTTGCCATGTTCGGCACTGCCTTTGCAAATCCGCTTCCCAGCTTTCATCCCGTTGATCTGCTCGTCGCTCTGTCGGCTGGCGTACTGCTCAAGCTGGCGGTCTATGTCAAGGGCAAGAACCGCAAGAAGTTCCGGCAGGGCGAAGAATACGGATCTGCACGATGGGGTAAGCCGGAGGACATCAAGCCGTACATGGACCCGGAGTTCTCGAACAACGTCATTCTGACGCAGACGGAGTTCCTGACCATGAACAGCCGTCCAAAGCAGCCGAAATACGCCCGCAACAAGAACATCCTTGTCATCGGCGGTTCCGGCTCAGGCAAGACGCGCTTTTTTGTAAAACCAAATCTGATGCAGATGCACAGTTCATACGTTGTCACCGACCCGAAGGGTACGGTGCTGGTAGAGTGCGGCAAGATGCTCGAAAAGGGCGGCTATGTCATCAAGTCGCTGAACACCATCAATTTCCGGAAATCCATGCACTACAACCCTTTCAGCTACATCCGCAGTGAGAAGGACATCCTCAAGCTGGTCAATACGATCATCGTCAACACGAAGGGAGATGGCGATAAATCCGGCGAAGATTTTTGGGTGAAGGCGGAAAAGCTGTACTATACAGCCCTCATCGGTTACATCTGGTACGAGGCACCCGACCACGAGAAAAACTTTACTACCCTGCTCGAAATGATCAATGCCTCGGAAGCCAGAGAGGACGATGAGACCTTCAAGAACCCTGTGGATGTCATGTTCGATGAGCTGGAAGCCCGCGACCCTGACCACTTTGCGGTCAAGCAATACCGCAAATACAAGCTGGCGGCGGGAAAAACTGCGAAGTCGATCCTGATTTCCTGCGGTGCAAGGCTTGCGCCCTTCGACATCGCAGAGCTGCGGGAGCTGATGAGCTACGATGAGATGGAGCTGGACACCATCGGAGACCGGAAGACGGCACTGTTCGTGATCATCAGTGATACGGATGACACCTTCAATTTTGTCTGTGCCATCATGTATTCGCAGATGTTTAATCTTCTCTGCGACAAGGCGGACGATGTGTACGGAGGCAGACTTCCCGTTCATGTCCGCTGCCTTCTGGATGAGTTTGCGAATATCGGTCAGATACCGAAGTTCGATAAGCTCATCGCCACCATCCGCAGCCGGGAAATCTCGGCGTCAATCATCTTGCAGTCCCAGTCTCAGCTCAAAACCATCTACAAGGATGCGGCGGACACCATCACGGGCAACTGCGACTGCACACTTTTCCTCGGCGGAAAAGAAAAATCGACCCTCAAGGAAATCAGCGAGGTGCTGGGCAAGGAGACAATCGACCTTTACAACACCTCAGAAACCCGTTCCAACAACAACTCCTACGGCTTGAATTACCAGAAAACCGGCAAAGAACTGATGTCTCAGGATGAGATCGCCGTCATGGACGGAGCCAAGTGTATTTTGCAGCTTCGAGGCGTGAGACCTTTTCTCAGTAACAAATACGACATTACGAAGCATCCAAAGTACCGGCAGCTCTCCGACTACGACAAGCGGAACGCCTTTGACATCGAGAAGTATCGGCAGCACAAGCTGGTAGTCAAGCCTGATGACACATTCGACCTCTATGATATGGGCGAGGTCGAAGCGGATTAAAGCCCCGTCGCTGCACTGCGCAGTGGGTAAAGCCTGATGGCTCCCAAAGCAGAACAGCGACGGGGCTTCTTTTTTTATGCCCATTTTCAAAAATACACAACCAATCTTTTTCAAATCAAGGAGGAAAATCTATGGCTTTCATCAATCAGGCTGTCACGGTTCTTCAGACGCTCGTTATCGCCCTCGGTGCCGGTCTCGCGGTGTGGGGTGTTATCAACCTCATGGAAGGCTACGGCAACGACAATCCGGCGGCTAAATCTCAGGGCATTAAGCAGCTCATGGCTGGCGGCGGCGTGGTGCTGATCGGCACGACACTCATCCCTCTGCTCTCCGGTCTGTTCGGTTAATCCGACAGCCGCACAGAAGTAACCATCGGGGCGGGTGCTGGAAAAGGCACTCGCCCTTCACAATTCACCAACGATTTAAGGAGGAAATTCAAGTATGGCATTTATCAATCAGGCAGTTACGGTTCTCCAGACGCTTGTTATCGCCCTCGGTGCGGGCCTTGCGGTGTGGGGTGTTGTCAACCTCATGGAAGGCTACGGCAACGACAACCCCGGCGCTAAGTCTCAGGGCATCAAGCAGCTCATGGCTGGCGGCGGTGTGGTGCTGATCGGCACGACCCTCATCCCCCTGCTCTCCGGTTTGTTCGGCTAATCCACGGCAAGCCCAGCTTAACCGAAGGGTGGTGAAATATTGGGCAGCATTTTAGAAAAGATCGAACAAGCTCTCAAGGATATGCTGATCGGATGGATCGAGAGCAACCTGACCAATATGTTCACCGATGTCAACGAGAAGGTAGGAACGATTGCCGCCGAAGTTGGGCAAACACCGTCCGGCTGGAACGGCGGCGTGTACCAGATGATCCGGGGACTATCCGAAAACGTGATAGTCCCCATCGCTGGTATCATCATCACCTTCGTTTTGTGCTACGAGCTGATTTCCATGATCACCGAGAAAAACAACCTTCATGACATGGACACTTGGATGTTCTTCAAGTGGTTTTTCAAGGCGGCTGTGGCGATCTACCTCGTGACGCACACCTTTGACATCGTGATGGCAGTATTCGACATCGGGCAGAACGTAGTTTCCGGTGCAGCCGGAGTAATCCACGGCAACACCAGCATTGACATTGACGCGACGATTGCGCAGATGCGTACCGGCATGGAGAACATGGGCGTCGGAGAACTGCTCGGTCTGTCAATAGAAACGCTTCTGATCAGCCTGTGCCTCAAAATCATGGCGATCCTCATTACGGTCATTCTCTACGGGCGCATGATCGAGATTTACTGCACCGTGAGCATTGCGCCTATTCCCATCGCAACCATGAGCAACCGCGAATGGGGCAGCATCGGCACGAACTATCTAAAAGGCTTGTTCGCTTTGGCATTTCAGGGCTTTCTCATCATGGTCTGCGTCGGCATCTATGCGGTGCTGATCAACGGCATGATTATTGCAGACAACATTCACTCGGCTCTGTTCTCTGTGGCGGCGTACACGGTCATTCTGTGCTTCTCGCTGTTCAAGACCGGAAGCCTCGCAAAATCCATTTTCCATGCGCACTAAGGAGGTCGGCAGCATGAAGAAGTACAGCATCATCTACGCCGATCCCCCTTGGGCGTATCGGACTTACTCCAAGAAGGGACAGGGACGGTCGGCGGAAAGCCACTACCCGACAATGTGCATTGAAGACATCAAGGCACTTCCTGTCGGTGAGCTTGCCGCTAAGGACTGCGCTCTGTTTCTCTGGATCACGTTCCCATGCCTCTGTGAAGCACTCGAAGTGCTGACGGCATGGGGCTTTTCTTATAAGACCGTGGCTTTTGTATGGGTGAAGCAAAACCGCAAGAACGATGACCTCTTCACCGGCATGGGGTATTGGACAAGGGCAAACGCGGAAATCTGCATCCTTGCCACGAAGGGACACCCGAAGCGAGTTGACGCCGGTGTGCGTCAGGTCATCCTCAGCCACATCGAAGAGCATTCCAAAAAGCCGGATGAAGCGAGGGAACGCATTGTTCGGCTCATGGGAGACCTTCCCCGCGTAGAGCTTTTTGCCCGTCAGTCTCCCGAAGGCTGGGACGTTTGGGGCAACGAGGTCGAATGCACGGCGCATCTTCCTATGGAGGAAACACCATGCTGCGGCTAAGACCCATCTCTCTTCGAGACGCCAACGAGTATGTCCGGCAGCATCACCGGCATCACAAGCCGGTTGCCGGTCACAAGTTTTCCATCGGCTGTGAAGCAGACGGTGAGCTGGTCGGCGTAATCATCGCTGGGCGTCCTGTCAGCCGGTATCTGGATGACGGCTTCACATTGGAGGTCACAAGGCTATGCACCAACGGGGCAAAGAACGCTTGCAGCTTTCTCTACGGCGCGGCGGCAAGAGCTGCTGCGGCTATGGGCTATAAACGCATCATCACCTACACGCTGGAAAGTGAAAACGGTGCAAGCCTTCGGGCTTCCGGCTGGATCTGTCAAGGCAAAGCGGGTGGACTTCGCTGGACGGGCAAGCGTCAGCCGAAGGAGGATCAATATCCCGCAGAAATGAAGCTGCGCTATGAAAAGCAGCTTAGAAAGGAGGAAACAGTCAATGGCATTTGTTCCGGTCCCGAAGGATCTTAACCGCGTCAAAACGAAGGTCATGTTCAACCTGACCAAGCGGCAGCTCATTTGTTTTTCCATCGCTGCGGCAGTCGGTGTCCCGATCTTCTTTCTGGCGAAGGCGCATCTCGACTTGTCTACGGCGGCAATGCTGATGGTGGTGATCATGCTTCCGTTCATCTTCTTCGCGCTTTACGAGAAGGACGGTCAGCCCGCCGAAAAGTATCTGTACCACATCGTACAGTCCATGTTCATCCGGGACAAGGTGCGTCCCTATCGCACAAACAATCTCTACGCTGAGATTCAGCAGAAAATCAAAGAACAGGAGGAATTGCAGCTTGAACAACAGCACAGCAAAGGCAAAGCCTAAGATGACCGTCAAGAACGGCGTCGTTTACGGCGATGCCCTTTCCGCTCAGGAAAAGAAGCGAATCGTCATGCAGAAGAAAAAAGACAGGAAGGCAAAGAAAGTCCGCAAGTCCGCCCAGCAGACCATCCCCTATGTGGAGATGTGCCGTGACGGTATTTGCAAGGTGAACAGCCGCCTCTACACGAAGTCCATCGCCTTTGAGGACATCAACTACCAGCTTGCGCAGAACGAGGACAAAACTGCCATCTTTGAGAACTGGTGCGACTTTCTGAACTACTTCGACAGCTCGATTTTCGTCCAGCTCTCCTTCATCAATCAGAAGGCAAGCCTCAATGAGTTCCGCAAGCGCATCAACATTCCGGCACAGGAGGACGCCTTCAACGACATCCGCTCCGAGTATTCCGGTATGCTGCAAAGCCAGCTCACCAAGGGCAACAACGGATTGGTCAAGAGGAAGTACATCACCTTCGGCATTGAGGCAGACTCCCTCCGCACGGCAAAGCCGAAGCTCGAACGCATTGAAACCGATATTCTCAACAACTTCAAAACCCTCGGTGTGAAAACCGAGCCACTGTCCGGCTACGAGCGGCTGAAAGTGCTTCATGATGTGTTCAACATGGACACCAATGAGCCGTTCCGCTTTTCCTTTGACATGGTTGCCCGGACGGGACTCAGCTCGAAGGACTTCATCGCGCCCACTTCCTTTGACTTCCGTGAAGGCAAGTGCTTCAAGATGGGCAGAACCATCGGCGCGGTGAGCTTCCTGCAAATCCTCGCGCCGGAACTCAATGACCGTATGCTTGCCGACTTCCTTGAGATGGACAGCAACATCACGGTCAATTTTCATATCCGGACGATTGACCAGGCGAAGGCGATCAAGAGCATCAAGTCGAAGATCACCGACCTCGACAAGATGAAGATCGAAGAGCAGAAAAAGGCAGTCCGCTCCGGCTACGATATGGACATCATCCCATCCGATCTTGCCACCTTCGGCGGTGAGGCAAAGCGTCTGTTGCAGGATCTCCAGACCCGCAATGAGAGACTGTTCCTTGTGACCATCCTCATCATGAATACGGCAACCAACCGCCAGAAGCTCGAAAACGCGGTGTTCCAGACCGCCGCCATTGCCCAAAAGTATAACTGTGCGCTCAAGCGTCTTGACTTCCAGCAGGAAGAGGGGCTGATATCCTCTCTGCCTATCGGCGTCAATCAGGTGGAAATCGAACGAGGACTGACCACTTCCAGCACAGCGGTTTTCGTGCCGTTCACCACGCAGGAGCTTTTTCAGGGCGGCGAAGCTCTCTACTACGGGCTGAACGCACTGTCCAACAACATGATCATGGTTGACCGCAAGCAGCTCAAGAACCCCAACGGACTGATCTTGGGTACGCCCGGTTCCGGTAAGTCCTTCTCCGCAAAGCGTGAAATGACGAACGCCTTCCTCATCACGGAGGATGACATCATCGTCTGCGACCCCGAAGCAGAGTATTTTCCCCTCGTGCAGAAGCTCGGCGGTCAGGTTATCCGTATCTCGCCGGTCAGCACGGATTACATCAATCCGTTGGACATCAACACGAACTACTCCGAAGAGGAAAACCCGCTGACGCTGAAATCCGACTTCATCCTCTCCATGTGCGAGCTGATTGTCGGCGGCAAGGACGGCTTGCAGCCGGTTGAGAAGACCATCATTGACCGCAGCGTCCGAATGGTCTATCAGGAGTTCCTTGCAGACCCCAAGCCGGAGAAAATGCCGATCCTCGAAGACCTCTACAACATTCTGAGAAATCAGAAGGAACCGGAGGCACAGCGCATCGCAACTGCCCTTGAAATCTATGTTCACGGCTCTCTGAACGTCTTCAATCACAGAACGAATGTGGATGTCAACAACCGCTTCGTCTGCTATGACATCCGAGAACTCGGCAAGCAGCTCAAGAAGCTCGGTATGCTGATTGTGCAGGATCAGGTGTGGAACAGAGTTACCATCAACCGCGCCCAGCACAAGGCAACGCGCTACTACATGGACGAGTTCCACCTTTTGCTGAAAGAGGAACAGACCGCCGCGTACAGCGTGGAAATCTGGAAGCGTTTCAGAAAATGGGGCGGCATTCCGACCGGAATCACGCAGAACGTCAAGGATCTGCTTGCGTCCCGTGAGGTGGAGAACATCTTTGAAAACTCGGATTTTGTCTACCTTCTGAATCAGGCATCCGGCGACCGGCAGATTCTCTCGAAGGCGCTGAACATCTCGCCCAGCCAGCAGAACTACATCACCAATTCCAATGCCGGTGAGGGGCTGATCTTCTACGGCTCGACCATCGTTCCCTTCAAGGACGATTTCCCGAAGGACACCCAGCTTTACCGCATCATGACCACCCGCTTAGAAGAAACCGTACAGAACTAAGGAGGATTTTGAATATGAACAACAAGATGATTACCATTCCCTATGCGGACGCTATCGAATACGGAGAGAACACCTCCGCGCTGTTTAAGGCTCTGTGGGAGCTGACCGATCTGATCCGACTGGAAAGCGACCTCAAGAAGCATCACCGCGCCTACCTCCATGTGAGGGGGGACATCGACGAGAAGGTCAAGGAGGCGCGTCAGATTATGACCAAGGTATCTGTGGATATGATCGGTTTCTACTTCAAGGTTGATGTTCCCGAAAGCAGCAACAGCGACGAGAATACCCCTTTCGCTGACGCGGCGGATGTTGAAGCCGTATCTATCCCCAAGGATGAGTATGAGCTGATGATCGACGATCTGCTCACGATGTCCGAAATCATCCAGTGCGTCGCAGATATGCGCACGCAGGATGTGAAGGCAATCCGCGAGTTCGGCAAGTTCGTCCCCGCCTTCGCTGCCTTCGAGAAGAACCGGTTGAGCCTCTATCGTGAGGCGGCGAAGGAAGCCGAGGAAATCTTCGACCGTTGGGCGGACGAGATTGACGATCTCGACAAGGACTTCATGGAAGATGAGGACTACGAGCCGGACGAGTATTACTCCGACTGATATGCGCTCAAATCCGAAGAAAGGAGCTGGTTTTTATAGAGCTTGACATCATTCATACCGGCGATTGCCTTAAAATCCTGAAAACTCTGCCCGATGACAGCGTTCATTGCTGTGTGACGTCCCCTCCGTATTACGCGCTCCGCGATTACGGCATGGAGGCTCAGATCGGCAGAGAGACAACGCCGAAGGAATATATCTCGCGCCTGACGGAAGTGTTTACCGAAGTCAGGCGCGTTTTGCGTCCGGATGGAACGCTCTGGCTGAACATCTCGGACACCTACGCCGGAAAAGGCAATCAGGGTGATTTCGTTGATCCGAAGAACCCCAACGGCAGAAACGGTCAGGCTGTGGCTCTCAACAACAAGGTTGAGGGCTGCAAGCAGAAAGACATGATCGGCATTCCGTGGATGCTGGCTTTTGCCCTCCGCGATACCGGCTGGTATCTGCGCAACGACATCATCTGGATGAAGGATAACCCCATGCCGGAGAGCGTGAAAGACCGCCTATCCCGCTGCTATGAGCATATTTTCCTGTTCTCAAAGTCCAAGAAGTATTTCTTTGACTACAAGGCAATCTCCGAGCCGATTGCTCCCGCGACGGCAGAACGTCTCAAGCGCGGCATGAAGGGCGGCAACAAATACGGCAAACCCGTTCCCGGTCAGCCTCAGCCGCAGTCCATCAACCGCCCCCGTGAGCATGGCGAGATCAAGGACGCAGACATCAATCCACTCCGCAACAAACGCGATGTCTGGAAGATCAACACCGTTCCCTTCAAGGGCGGTCACTATGCCGCCTACCCTCCAAAGCTGGTGGAGACCTGTCTTCTCGCCGGTTGTCCCGAAGGCGGTATTGTGCTTGACCCGTTCATGGGAAGCGGCACAACCGGCATGGTTGCCTCACAGATGGGGCGGCATTTTGTAGGCGTAGAGCTGAACCCAGAATACACCGAGCTTGCCTACAAGCGGATCGGAGGTGAAATCTGATGCCCAAGGAACCGGAACTCAAAGCCCGCGACAAGGTTGTTCTGCGGATGAAGCGGGAGGGCGCGGTTGAGGAAAACCTGACGGCTGGCACCGAGCAGCGTGTGTCAAAGCGGCTGGAAGATGCGGAGCTGGTGAAGCCCGCTGAGACAGCAGAACCTTCCGAAGCTCTTTCTGCGGAGGAACAGAAAAAGGTGCAGATGCGCCGTCAGCAGCGTCAGTTTCAGGCGGAACACGCCGAGAATAACGACACGCAGCCGCCCTCGGAAACGTCCGTCACAGAAGAGAAAAGGGCAGAAAATCCACCCCAGATTGTACCTGAACCGCTGCCCTCGGAAACGCCGTTCAAGCCTCCAACTTTAGAGCAGCACGACGTTTCTTCTCATACCGGCACGGTGATTGCCGAAACGGTTGTCACACACAAGCTGCGCAAGACCTCTGCGGTTGAAGCAGTGGATGCGGATGCTATTCTCACTCAAGCGGCGGAAACCGCCTCTGCAAAGCCGGTCTCGGACGATGCCGCCCTGCCCACGAAGCGGATGCAGAAGCTCGAAAGGAAGTCCGAGAAGGCGCATGAGCGTCTGGATGCCGCCCGTGAGAAGCTGCCCACGCACAAGGTTCTCAAGAAAGAGCGTGTCTTCGATGAAGAGACCGGCAAGGGCAAAACCCGCCTTCATTTTGAGGATGAGCTGAAAAAGCCCAAGGGCAAAGGCAAGCTGCAATTTGAAGCAGATAAAACCGTCCGCAAGGTCGGTGACACCCTCGCTTCCGGCATTCACGGCAAAATCCATGAGGTCGAGCAGGAAAACTCGGCGGTTGAGGCGGCGCATAAAACAGAGATTGCCGCTGAGACCGCTGCGAGGCATTTCCGTCATCATCGGGAAAGCAGCGTCAACAAGCCTTATGAGAAGGTCTCCAAGCTGGAACACAAGGCGGATGCTGCCGATGCGAAGCTCCAATATGAGAGAAATCAGCAGGAGCATCCTGAGATGAAGAAGAAGAACTTGAACAAGCACTACCAGAAGCAGAACATCAAGAAGGAATATGCCGCCGCTCGAAATGCCGGTTCTCAGACTGCCGGGACTGCCACAAAGAATACCGGCAAGAAGCTCGGTGAAAAGGTGTCCGACAAGATCAAGGAGTTTTTTGAGAAAAACAAGAAGGTCTTCATCTGGATCGGCGTCGGAATTGCCCTTCTCGTTTTGCTCGGTGCCGGAATCAGCTCGTGTTCGATGCTTACTTCTACCGGTTCGTCGGTTATCGCTTCCTCCTATCTCAGCGAGGATGATGCGATGCTGGGCGCAGAAGCGCAGTATTGCCAAATGGAGCAGGAGCTGCAACGCTATCTCGACACCTACGAAAGCACTCACAACTACGATGAATACCACTTCGATCTGGACGATATTGAGCATGACCCGTATGTGCTGATCTCCATTCTCTCGGCTCTCCATGAGGGCGAGTTCACGCTGGATGAGGTGCAGGGTACGCTCCAAATGCTGTTTGAAAAGCAGTACATTCTCACCGAAGAGGTTATCGTCGAAACCAGATACCGCACGGAGACCGACACATGGACGGATGCAGACGGCAATACGCACACGGAAACCTATCGTGTCCCGTATGACTACTACATCTGCAACGTGAAGCTCGAAAACTTCAACCTCTCCCATGTCCCGGTCTACATCATGGGGCAGGAACAGCTCTCCATGTATGCGACGTATATGTCTGTGCTGGGCAACCGTGAGGATCTATTCGGTGACTCTCCCTATGTGGACAAGTACATCACCAATCCTCCCGCCGACTACGATGTCAACCCGGAATACCTGAACGATGAGAAGTTTGCAGCGCTGATTACCGAGGCGGAAAAGTATCTCGGCTATCCGTATGTGTGGGGCGGCTCCAATCCCGACACGTCCTTTGACTGCTCCGGCTTCGTCAGCTATGTTCTCACGAACAGCGGACTTGTGAACACCGGACGGCTGGGCGCACAGGGGCTTTACAACGTCTGTACGCCGGTTTCAAAGGCGAATGCACAGCCCGGTGATCTCATCTTCTTTGTCGGGACGTATGACACCCCCGGCGTGTCTCACGTCGGCATCTACGTTGGTGATGGGGTCATGATCCACTGCGGCGATCCCATTCAGTACACATCCATCAACTCTTCCTACTGGCAGCAGCATTTCTACGCCTTCGGAAGACCCGCCTATTAAAAGAAAGGAGTTTTGCATGAATCCCAAGTATCAGAAAGTCCTCTCCGACATTGAGAAGGCTGAAAAGAAGAAGTCCGAAATCGAAGGACAGCTCAAGGAGCTGTACGACAAGAAGACAGAGCTGGAAAACCTTGAAATCATCAACACCGTGCGCTCTATGGTGATGGACAAGGATCAAATCATGGCGTTCCTGTCTTCCATGAAGGGCGGCACCAAGCCCGCTGAAAATACGGAGGTAATCGACAATGCGTAAGAAGTTTCGTTTTCTGACCATCCTTGCGGTCTGCGTCATGGTTCTGTCCTGCTTCTCGGTGACTGCGTTTGCCTACGCCGATGATACCGAGCAGAACCTTCCCGTCACCGAGGCAACTCATCCCGAACAGCAGCCCGCAGTCACTCCCGCCCCTGAAAAACCGAAGGGTGAGCCGATTGACGATGAGGGCAACGCCCACACCCGCGACTTGCTCTATGACAAGGCAACCAACAAACAGTTCATCACCGTTCAGACGAAAAACGGCAACACCTTCTTCATTGTCATCGACTACGATGCTCCCATCAACGAGGATGAGGAACAGTATCAGACGTACTTCCTGAACATGGTCGATGAGAGCGATCTGCTTGCGCTTTTGGATGAGGACACTGCGGCTGCGCTGACCACCTGTAACTGCAAGGAAAAATGCGCTGCCGGTCAGGTCAACACCGACTGCCCGGTCTGCAAGACCAACATGAGCGAATGCACCGGCACAGCCCCCGCTACACCTGAGCCGGATAAGGATGCAGAAACCGATGCTCCCGCCCCTAAACCCGAAAAGAAGTCCAACGTCGGCATGATCCTCGTCATCTTTGCCCTTGCCGGTGCTGCGGGTGCAGCTTATTACTACATCAAGTTCGTCAAGGGCAGAAAGCCCAAGGATGAGGACATGGACTTCTTTGATGATGAAGGCTACGAGGAAGAGCCGTACATCAACGAGGATGATGAGCCGCAGATTGCGGAGGATGCTGAAACGGATGGTGATGAAGATTGATCTTAGTCATTGCTGAAAAGCCCAGCGTTGCCCAGTCCATCGCAAAGGTTCTGGGCGCAACGTCCCGAAAGGACGGCTATATGGAGGGCGGCAATTACATCGTTTCGTGGTGCTTCGGTCATCTGGTGGAGCTGGCAGACGCCAGCTCCTACGATGAGCGGTATGCCAAGTGGCGGTATGACGATCTGCCCATTGTTCCGGAAAGCTGGATGTTTGAGGTCACGAAGGACAAAGCACAGCAGTTCAAGGTGCTGTCCGCTCTCATGAAGGACAAGCGCGTCACCGAGCTGGTCTGCGCAACCGATGCAGGACGCGAGGGTGAGCTGATCTTCCGGCTGGTCTACAACAAAGCCGGATGCACCAAGCCCTTCAAGCGTCTGTGGATCAGCTCATTGGAGGACTCCGCCATCCGCGAAGGCTTCAACCATCTCCGGGACGGCAAGGAATATGACCGTCTCTATGAAGCGGCACTCAGCCGCTCGAAGGCGGACTGGATTGTCGGTATCAACGGCACCCGCCTTTTCACCACGCTCTATCATAAGAAGCTGGTGGTCGGGCGCGTCCAGACGCCGACCCTTGCAATGCTGGTGGAGCGTGACGGGAAAATCTCAACCTTCCAGAAGGAGAAGTATTTCAACGTCCACGTCGGCAAGGGCGATCTGACCGCCGATCTGGAAAAGGTCAAAACCGAAGAGGAAGCAAAAAGAATTGCGGCGGCTTGCGAGAAAAAGCAAGCCGTCGTTTCTTCTCTCAAGCGGGAGACGAAAACCGTCAATCCTCCGAAGCTCTATGATCTGACTACCTTGCAGCGCGAGGCTAACCGCTACTACGGCTTCACCGCCCAGCAGACGCTCGATCTCGTACAAACACTCTACGAAAAGAAGCTCCTGACCTATCCGCGCACGGACAGCCAGTTTATTACGGATGATATGGAGGACACCGCCCGTCAGGTCATTTCTATTGTCTGCCGCAAGCTTCCGCTTTTCTCCGGCGTTTCGGTTACTCCGGACATTGCCCGCGTAACCGACAACAGCAAGGTCACAGATCACCACGCTATTCTCCCGACCGTCCAGCTTGAAAAACAGGATGTTTCGGCGCTCCCTCAGTCGGAGCAGAAAATCCTCAATCTTGTTGGGATGCGCCTTCTGTGTGCGACCGGCGAGAAGCACACTTACGCAGAGACGCAGATCTCGCTCTCCTGCGAGGGCTATGCGTTCAAAGCCAAGGGCAAGACCGTCGTTCAAAACGGATGGAAAGCCATTGAAGAGCTGTTCAAGGCTTCCGTCAAGACGAAGGAAAAGGACGATCCCATGAAGTCCCTGCCCGAAGTCCATGAGAGCGATGTTCTGGATAATGTGTCCGCCAGCGTCACCGAACACTTCACAACGCCTCCGAAGCAGTACACGGAAGACACGCTCCTGTCTGCAATGGAGACTGCCGGAAACGATCAGTTTGACGATG
>OGMP01002017.1_pt1 | contig 13826 bp, 12 predicted proteins | sample 1573261 | NCBI WGS metagenome assembly OGMP01 (sample SAMEA2581878, study PRJEB24529) | metagenome | biome: Human gut stool | place: China | collected 2011 | reverse complement strand
CGATGCCCAGTGCATTTGCATCGTTGGGGTTGCGGATGGCGACCTCCTTGCCGTTCTTGCGGATCTGACCAGCCTCCGGCTGGTACAGGCCGAACAGCACGCTCATCAGCGTACTTTTGCCGGCGCCATTTTCGCCCAGCAGAGCGTGTACCTCGCCTTTGCGCAGCTGCAGGGTGATATCATCGTTCGCCTTGATCCCAGGGAATTCCTTGGTGATGTGGAGCATCTCGATCACAAAATCCTCTGCCAATCTGCTCACTCTCCTTTCGTGCCGTATCGACACCTATACTATTCTATCTTTCATTATACCTGATTTCCGACAATTTGCACACGGCTTTTTTCATTTTTGGCAGAAAGTACAGATAAAAGTATTACTTTTGAAGTATCCTGCACAGTTTCCGCCGGGTCAGCCCTGCCCGGACACACAAAAACAGGGTGCCCACCTGCAATGGGCACCCTGTTTTTGCATTGAGTAATTCATAAAAGCGGCCTGCCGGTTTGCGGCCCGCAGGCTGCGGGAAACGCCAGGTTACTGGATATCGTTGACGGTGGTGAACTCGCTGACGGTGGGCTTGACCCCATCATCCGAGCTGTTGTCCACGGTGATCTCGCCGGAAGCGGTCACGGTCAGGAATTCGCGGCGGGAAATTTTTATCTTGGGTTCTCCTTGAAATAGTATGACTTCCGGTTTTTGATACAGCAAAAGACGGGGTGTCCCTTTCGGAACATCCCGCCCGGGGAAGCGCTTTACTGGATGTAGTTGACGGTAGTGAACTCGCTGACGGTGGGCTTGGTAGCATCGTCGGAGTTGTTGTCCACAGTGATCTCGCCGCTCTTGATCTTGTCCTTGACGGTCTCGTACTCGTCCTTGGTGAAGGTCTCGAAGTTCCAGCTGTCGTCTGCGGTGGGCAGGCCGATGTAATCGCCATCCTCCAGACCGAAGTTGCCGTTGGAAGCAGCGATCTCGCTCCAGTCACCGGCCTCGATGTCGGACAGAGCGGTGTTGACAGCCTCAGACAGACCCTTCATGGCAGAGGTGATGAACGGGTTGTAGGCATAGGTGCCGTCAGCCACGCCGTTTGCGCCGATGTAGTTCTGGTCAACGTCCACGCCGATGACATAGCCGTTGTTCTTCAGAGCAGCCTCCACAGCGGAGGTGTAGATGCCGCCGCCGCAGGCAAACACGACCTGAGTGCCGTTGGAGTACCAGCCCTCCATACGGGAGGTGATGTTGGCATCGCCGTAGAACTGGCCGCCGTAGAAGTAGTTGATCTCGACGTTCTGGCCCAGCTCCTGTGCGGCAGCATCAGCGCCCTGCACGAAGCCGTAGCCGTAACGGATGACAGCGGGCACAGCCATGCCGCCCAGGAAGCCCAACTTGGTCTTGCCGTCCTTGGCGATCGCGTAACCGGCCAGGTAACCTGCCTGCTCTTCCTTGAAGGTGATGCAGTAGCAGTTTGCGGGGATGGTATCCGTGCCGATATCGAACTGGGTCACGTCGATGGCGATGAACTTGACATCGGGGTACTGGTCAGCAGCCCATGCCAGGGAAGCACCGTACAGGTAGCCCACGCAGACGATCACGTCTGCACCGTCGTTGACAGCCTGACGAATCATAGTCTCACGATCCTCATCAGAAGCGTCAGCCTCGGGGATGTAGTACTGGCAGTTGTCGCCCATGTAGCCGGAAACAGCAGTCCAACAAGCCTGGTTGAAGCTCTCATCGTCGATCGTGCCGGTGTCGCAGGTCAGAGCGACCTTGACGATCTTCTCGCCGCCCTCAGCAGCGGAGGAAGCAGCAGCGGAAGAAGCGGTGCTGGTGGAAGAAGCGGAAGAACCGCCACAAGCGGTCAGAGCAGCGGCGGCGGCAGCGGCACCAGCCACAGCCAGGAAGTTACGACGAGAAATCTTCATAAGAAAGTCTCCTTTATTTTCAATCCATCGCGTGCCGGCCTGCAAATGCAGGCACTTGCACATTTACTGGTTCAAGTATAGCGGGAAGATGTGTGAGATGCAAGCACTTTTCGATTACAAAATATTTACAAAATCTTTGTAAATATGTCCAAAAAGCATTACTTTTGCACAACTCCCTGCCGTTCCGGTTTTGTGCCGGGAAGCGATTTATTTTTCCACAGCGGCATTTCCGGCCACATTGGAAGGCCCGAACCCAAAGGGCAGCAGTTCGTCCATGCTGCGCTCGATGAAATCCTCCGGCGTTTTGGCCATGATCACGTTCAGCTCCGGCCCGCCGAACTCGAACAGTGCCTGACGGCACACACCGCAGGGCGAGGTGATCTGTTCGTTCACCTCGCCGCGGCGGCTGCCCACCACTGCAATATCCGTGAACTCGGTCACGCCGTCGGCCACGGCCTTGAACAGGGCCGTGCGCTCTGCGCAGCTGGTGGGGGTAAAGGACGCATTTTCCACGTTGCAGCCGGTGTAGACGCGTCCGTCCTTTGCGCGCAGGGCAGCACCCACCATAAAATTGGAATACGGTGCATAAGCCTTTTCGCGGGCAGCCAGTGCCATGCGGATCAGTTCCTGCTTTTCTTCCAGGGTCAGGTTCGTCATAAAATGTTCCTCCTTTTGGGGGCGAAAACAGCGCGGCCGGCCTTTTTGCAGGCAGACCGCGCTGGATCTTCGGTTGGGTTTCTCAGTACTCTGCGCCCAGAGCCACCTTCATCATGTTGGTAAAGCTCGTCTGGCGCTGCTCGGCCGTGGTGATCTCCGGTGCCACAAAGCTGTCGGAAATGGTCAGCAGGCAGGCCGCATGCTTGCCCAGCACCTGTGCGTTGGCAAACAGGGCAAAGCTCTCCATCTCCACGCACAGGCAGCCGCGCTCATCCCGCAGCTTTTCCCAGTAAGTAGGCTTTTCATCGGAGAGCTGGCGGTAGAACACATCCGAAGAGTGGATGTTGCCCTCAATGAGGGGAATGCCCTGCTTGGCGGCAGAAGCGCGCAGCTTGTCGTTCAGGCTCTGGCTGGGCAGGGTGATGTCACCCTCGAAGCCGCTCTGTACCCGGGCGTAGTTGGACTCGCTCACCGCACCGGTGGACAGCACCACGTCGAACAGCTTGGCTTTTTCGGTGTAGCTGCCGGCGGAGCCGATGCGGATGATGTTGTCCACATCGTAGAACTTGAACAGCTCATAGGAATAGATGCCGATGGACGGCATGCCCATGCCGCTGCCCATCACGCTGATGGGGCGGCCCTGATAGGTGCCGGTGTAGCCGTACATGCCGCGGACATCGGTGACAAGGCGCGGGTCCTCGAGGAAGGTCTCGGCAATGAATTTGGCGCGCAGCGGGTCGCCGGGCATCAGGACGGTCTTGGCGAAATCGCCGTTTTCAGCGCGGTTATGGGGGGTAGACATAAAAGCACTCTCCTTTATTTTGCAATATTGGTAGATACAGTATACCACACTTTCGCCGTTTGTGGTAAACTAAAAGCAAGAAATTTTGTGAAAGAGGCATTTTATCATGCAGATACCCCATCACTGCACCCTTTGCCCCCGGGCCTGCGGAGCGGACCGCGCCGCAGGGCAGCGCGGCTTTTGCGGGGCAGACAACACCCTGCGCGTGGCCCGCGCCGCCCTGCACCACTGGGAGGAGCCGTGCCTGAGCGGCGACCCGAACGCCGAAACCGGGAGCGGCACGGTATTTTTCAGCGGCTGCACGCTGAAATGCTGCTATTGCCAGAATTACCCGATCAGTCAGGGCGAGGTCGGCAAGGCGATTTCTGTGGAGCGGCTGACCGAGATTTTTATGAATTTGCAGAACGGCGGGGCGAAAAACATAAACCTCGTCACGGCATCGCAGTATCTGCCGTGGGTCACTGCCGCGCTGGATGCCGCGCGGGCACAGGGCTTTTCCCTGCCCGTCGTCTACAACACGGGCGGGTATGAGACGGTGGACGCCGTCAGGGCGCTGGCCGGGTATGTGGACATCTGGCTGGCGGATTACAAGTACGCGGACAGTGCGCTGGCAGCGGAGCTTTCCGCCGCGCGTGACTACCCTGCCGTGGCGGACGCAGCGCTGCGGCAGATGCTTTTGCAGACCGGAGCACCGGTGTACGACGCGGACGGGTATTTGCAGAAGGGCGTCATTGTGCGGCATCTGGCCCTGCCCGGCCACGTGGCAGACAGCAAGGCCGTGCTGCGGCGGCTGGCAGTGCTGCGGGAGGAAACGGGCATAGAATTTATCCCCAGCTTAATGAGCCAGTTTACACCTTTTTATAAGGCGGCAGAGCACGGCCTCGGGCGGCGCATCACGACCTATGAGTATCGGCAGGTCATCGACGAGGCCGTGCGGCTGGGGCTGACCGACGGATATATGCAGGAAAAGAGCAGTGCCCGGGAGGAGTATACACCGCCGTTTGATTTGGAGGGGGTGTAAGCTCACCCAAAAGCCTCCTCCGCTTGCGGGGGAGGTGGCCCGAAAGGCCGGAGGGAGGGTGGCCGCAGGCTACCCTCCCCCACCGCCTGCGGGCGGAGCCCCCTCGCAAGCGAAGGGGCCTTAGGAATTGCGAGGTTCTTCATGTTATTTTCCGTTTTCTATCTTTCCCTGTTTCTCTCCGTCGGTCTGCTGTCGGCCCGGCGAGCAGTGCCGGACGGGTCGGCGGCGGTGATCGTGCCGCTGGGCTGCGGGTTCGGCGTGTCGCTGCTGGCCGTGCTGCCTGCACTGTTTGCGGTGGTACTGGGCTTTACACTGCCCGCCGCCGCGCTGGCGGCAGCGGCCGCGGCGGGCATCGGGGCAGCGCTTTTGTACCGCAGCACGCGGCTGCGCGGCATGGCGAAGGACCCCGACGGCGGGGCCCTGTGGGCGTGCCTGCTGCCGGTAGTGCTCATCACGCTGTATCTGCTGCACACCCACGTTCTGCATCTGGTGGACGGCGCGTACCACACGGGCCAGAGCTGCTACGGCGATATGCCGATGCACCTCGGGTTCATCAAATATATCGCGCAGAGCGGTGAATTTCTGCCCCGCTATCCCCTGCTGGGCGGCACGCACCGGTTCGGCTATCCGTTTTTGTGCGAGACGGTCTCCAGCGTTTTTGTGGTGCTGGGGGCCGACCTGCGCACGGCGTATCTGCTGCCGATGCTGCCCGCGTTTTTGTCGGTGTACGGCATGTTCTGGCAGCTGGCGCGGCGTGTGACCGACAGCGCCGGCAAGGCGTGTCTGGCGTTTTACCTGTTCTTTATGGGCAGCGGGCTTGGGTTCGTGTACTTTCTCGGCTCTGCCGACAGCTTTGCGGGCATTTTCACGGGGTTTTACACAACGCCGACGAATTTTGTGGAGAAAAACATCGAGTGGGTCAATCCGATTGTGGATCTGCTTATCCCCCAGCGGGCGACGCTGTTCGGCTGGTGCGTGCTGCTGCCCGCCGTCTATCTTCTGTGGCGGTTCTGCTATGAGGGCGAGCGCCGCCTCTGGCCGTGGCTGGCCGCGCTGGTGCTGCCCCTGCCGCTGCTGCACACCCACAGTGCGCTGGCGCTCGTGCTGCTCTGCCTCGTCAGCGGCGTCTACACACTGGCGCAGGGCCCGCGGCGAAAGACGCTGCTGCCCTGGCTGGGGCTGGCAGCGGTCTGCGGCGCGGCGTGGCTGTGCCAGATGCTGCCGACGGTGCTGGCGCAGAGCCTCGACGGCCAGCACATGCTGCGGCTGCACTTCAACTGGATCAACGGTCAGGACGACGGCACGCTGCGGGACAACTATTTCTGGTTCTACATCAAAAACATCGGCCTTGTGTATCTTTTGCTGATCCCTGCGTTTCTCCGCGCCAAGCCAAAGCAGCGGTGGCTGTACGGCGGCGGGCTGGCGATTCTGGCGCTGGCGGAGTTCGTCGTGTTCCAGCCGAACAATTACGACAACAACAAGCTGCTCTATGTCTGGCATATTCTGGGCTGTATTTTGGCTGCACAGCTGCTTGTGGATATTTTTGCAGAGGTGCGCGCCCTGCCCTGGCGGGCGCTGGGGCTGGCGGCATGCTGCTTTGCGGGCATGTTCGGCAGTGTGCTGACCGTAGGCCGCGAGGCGCTCAGCGACTACCGGCAGTGGAGCGCGGACGATATGGCGCTGGCGGATCACATCGACGAAAACGCCGGGAGCGACGCGCTGTTTTTGACGAGTGACAGCCATTTAACACCGGTGTTTGCGCTGGCCGGGCGGCGGATACTCTGCGGGTCGGGCAGCTATGTCTACTACCACGGCATGGACTATTCTGCCGAGTACAACGCCATGCGGGCGCTGTATGAGACGCCGGACGAGGACACGCTGGCCGCGTGGAACATCGGGTACGCCGTGTTTGACAGCAGTGTGTACGCGAAATTTGCGGCGGATGAGAGCTGGTATGCGGCAAGGTATGACATATGGTATGAAAACGCGGCGTGCCGCGTGTATAAGATAAAGTAGCATACTCCCGCCCTCCTTCACATAGGATTTGACAGGAAATTCTATGCGAGGAGGTCAGGCTATGAAGGGCGACCCTGAGGAGCGCGCCGCGGCGGTGGGACGGTATATTGTGGAAAGCGGTGCTACCGTGCGCGCGGCGGCTGCCGTATTCGGCGTGAGCAAATCCACGATCTGGAAGGACCAGCACCGCCTGCGCCGCCAGAACCCGGGCCTTTGGGCCGAGGTGCAGGCCGTCGTACAGAAGAACAAGGCCGAGCGTCATCTGCGCGGCGGCGAGGCCACACGGCGCAAATATTTGCATACAGCATCTTGCGCGGCGCACGGCGGCACAGTATAATAGAATAAAAAATAAAGGACGGTGTACCTATGAAACGTCAGGATTACATCAGCTGGGATGAATACTTTATGGGCATTGCCCTGCTCTCGGCCATGCGGTCCAAAGACAACAACAGCCAGGTCGGTGCCTGCATCGTCAGCCCGGAAAACAAAATTTTGTCCCTGGGTTACAACGGCATGCCCATCGGCTGCAATGACGACGATATGCCCTGGGAGCGCGAAGGCAGCGACCTTGACACAAAATATATGTATGTCTGCCACTCGGAGCTGAACGCTATCCTGAACAGCCCGAACCATGATCTGCGCGGCTCCCGGATGTATGTGACGCTTTTCCCCTGCAATGAATGTGCCAAAGCCATCATCCAGAGCGGCATCAAAGAACTGATCTATCTATCGGACAAATACCACGACACCCATGCCAGCATCGCCAGCCGCCGCATGTTCAATATGACCGGCGTCAAATACCGCGCGTATCAGCCGACGGGGCGCGAGATCAAATTGGATGTATAAGGAGCTATGAACATGAAAACCATCATTATCGGCATCGCGGGCGGCACCGGCAGCGGCAAGACCACCCTGACCGAAAAACTGCGGGACCATTTTGGTGCGAACGAGGTCAGCGTTCTCAACCACGACAGCTACTACAAGCGCCACGACGAGCTGCCCTACGAGGAGCGCTGCAAGCTCAACTACGACCACCCGGACAGCTTTGACACGCCGCTGATGGTCGCCCACCTGCGGGAGCTGCGCGCGGGTCACCCCGTACAGGTGCCGGTCTACGACTACACCATCCACAACCGCAGCGACAAGACCGTGACCGTGCAGCCCGCGCCGGTCATTATCGTGGAGGGGATCCTGATTTTTGACTCCCCCGAGCTGTGCGACTTAATGGACATGAAGGTCTTTGTGGACACCGATGCCGATGTGCGCATCCTGCGCCGCATCGTCCGCGACGTCAAGGAGCGCGGGCGCACGCTGGACAGCGTTGTCAACCAGTACCTGACCACTGTCAAACCGATGCACGAGCAGTTCGTCGAGCCGAGCAAGCGCAAGGCCGACCTGATCGTCCCCGAGGGCGGGCATAACCTGGTAGCGCTGGAGCTGCTGATCAAATGGGTGGATAATCACCTTCACGCAGTAGAGGCGGAATAAAAATAAATCCGGCGGACGCCTTTAAAAACGTCTGCCGGATTTTTTGTTATAGCGGGTTGGTTGTAGGGGCGGATGCAAGCATCGTCCCTACAAAGCATTTTACACGTGATTTTACGCTTTCGTTTGGCTCGGATGCGGCACGGGCGGCATTTTTGTGAACAGAGCCTTCAGCACCAGCGGCGTCGCAACGGACGAGACCACGATGAGCAGGATGACCGCCGTGAAATACACGGGGTCCACAACGCCGACCTCCAGGCCCTTCTGGGCAACGATCAGCGCGACCTCGCCGCGGGTCATCATGCCGACGCCGACCTTGAGGGAATCGCCCCAGTTGAAGCGGCAGATTTTCGCGGCCAGACCGCAGCCGATGATCTTGGTCAGCAGCGCAACGATGACGAAGCAGATGCAGAACAGCAAAATCTCCGGCGTCAGGCCGCTGATGTCGGTCTTTAAGCCGATGGAGGCGAAGAACACCGGTGCAAAGATGACGTAGTTGCTGATGTCAACGCGGCGCTCCACATAGGGGGCGTCGTCCATCGCACAGAGCACGATGCCTGCAATGTACGCGCCGGTGATGTCGGCAATGCCGAAGTACTGCTCGGCAATGTAGGCCATGGCAAAGCAGAACGCCATGCTGACGATGGTGATGCGCTGGGTGTGGGGGTTGCGCTTGTCAAGCCATTTCATGGCAAAGTGGATGACGACGCCGACGCCGATGGCGACGAGGAAGAACAGCACGGTCTGGATGAGCACGCCGCCGATACCGGTACCCTCACCCGAGCTGGCGCCCAGCACGCAGGTCAGCACGATGATGCCGATGACGTCATCAATGACTGCCGCGCTGACGATGGTCGTACCAAGGAAGCTTTTCAGATGGCCCAGCTCCTGCAGCGTCGCCACCGTGATGGAGACACTCGTCGCCGTCATGATGGTGCCGATGAACAGTGCGCGGTAGAACTCCGGGCTGCCCACCGCCGCAAAGCCGTAGAATGCGCTATACAGCAGCGTACCGCCTACCAGCGGCACAAAGACACCGATGCAGGCGATCAGTGTCGCAATGGGGCCTGCGCGCATCAGCTCCTTCAGGTTCGTGCCGAGACCGGTGGAGAACATCAGCAGCACCACACCGATTTCCGCAAAAATCGAGATGGCGTCGTTGGTCTGCACCAGGTTCAACAGGCACGGTCCGATGATCAGGCCGGCAATAATTTCGCCCACGACCTGCGGGGCCTTGCATTTGCGGGCGACCAGCGCAAAGAACTTTGCGCTCAAAATGATGATCGCCAGGTCACGGAACACGGAATACATGAAATATCCTCTCCTTACCTCTTATTAGATGTTACATACCCCTATAGTTTTAGCACCTTGCGCCGCCGTTTGCAAGAGGATAAAACGTGCAAAATATGCAGTTTGCACGCACGTTTTGCATACACTTTGCCCATCGCAGATTTTTTTGCAAAAAAATGCAAAATAAGGCTTGACATTTGAAGATTGTATTGCTATAATAGCTCATGCAGTCAGGCGCTGCGCAACTGAATATGTGGAAAGATGGCTGAGCTGGTCTAAGGCGCACGACTGGAACTCGTGTGTACGTTAATAGCGTACCGAGGGTTCGAATCCCTCTCTTTCCGCCAAATATTTTACGGAAAAGCGGTAGATGGTTTTACATTTACCGCTTTTTTGTGTATTCTATGATTATAATTTCAGGAAAGGAAAAGCAAACAAATTTGAGTTTGTAGATGGATTTATGAAAGCAAGATTAGGCGATTATATTCGAGAATATTCTGTCAGAAATAAAATAAATGAAGATATTCCAGTTTATAGTGTTACAAATAGTCAAGGATTTTGCAAAGATTATTTTGGAAAAGAAGTCGCAAGCAAAGATAAATCAACATATAAAATTGTACCAAAAGGCTGCTTTGCATATAATCCATCAAGAATCAATGTTGGTTCTGTTGATTGGCAAAGAAATGAAGAAAGAGTCATTGTAAGCCCTCTTTACAATGTGTTTTCTGTATCATCTGACTTAGACAATCAATACTTATACTATTTTTTGAAAAGTGATATTGCTCTTTGTTTGATTAAAAATATTGCAACTGGCAGCGTAAGAGATAATTTAAAATTGTCCATGCTTTATGAATTTCCTATTAATTTGCCAAACATAGAAAGACAAAAAGAAATCGTTTCCACACTCGACAAACTTCAATCCATCATCACCCATCTCCGCATCCAGCTTGAAAAGCTTGACTTGCTTGTAAAAGCCCGATTTGTCGAGATGTTTGGGGATATTTACACAAATAAATATGATTTGCCAATATGCCCATTATCAGACTATATTACTTTTTTGACTTCCGGTTCTCGTGGTTGGGCGAAATACTGCACAGAAAATGGGACAGATTGGTTTATAACAATAAAAAATGTTAAGGCGTGCAAAATTACAACACATAACATACAACAATTAAATGCTCCAGATAATATGGAAGCAAAACGAACAAAAGTTCAAGAAGATGATCTCTTAATTAGTATTACTGCTGATTTAGGCAGAACTGGTGTGGTTACAAAAGAAATAGCAGAACATGGTGCATATATCAATCAACATCTTACTTGTGTACGATTAAATAAATCAAAGATCACTCCAATATATGCTGCTTATTTTATGGAAAGCAATTCAGGAAGACCTCAGTTTGAAGCTAAAAATCAAACTGGCGTAAAGGCAGGGTTAAATTTTGATTCTATAAAATCTTTAAAAATATCAGTTCCACCGCTTACCCTTCAAAATCAATTCGCCGACTTTGTAAAGCAAATAGAAAAATCAAAATCCATACTGCAACAGGAACTCGACAAGGCTCAAATGCTCTTTGATTCTTTGATGCAGGAATATTTCGGATAATAGCATATAAACACAAAAACAGCCACCCCCTACCGTTTCGGTAAGAGATGGCTGTTTCTCGTTTCACCAAAAATCAAATTTACAGTGCCTGCTTCAAAATTGCAACCACATCTTCATGGTTCAATACCTGATAACCGCCAGTCATAATCAGCGTTGCATCTGCAATGCCCTCCAGCATATCTTCTGTCACGCCCAAGTCCGTCCGATTCATTACCAGACCCAATTGCTTCATATAGGCTTCCATACAAGCAAGTCCTTCTTCTGCAATCTGTTCATCGGTCTTTTCATCAGGGCATACATCCCAAACATTCATCGCATACCGCTTGAACTTCGGCAAGCCAGCCTGCAAAATATACCGATAATACGGCAGCGAAACAGCAGACAACGTCATGCCATGGGTTGCATCGGTATACGCACCGACTGCTTGCCCAATCATATGCACTTCCCAGTCGGTTGTCTTGCCCTTTTCTACCAGCGTATTCAGTGCCCATGTTGCAATCCACATGATATTGCTTCTTGCTTCGTAGTCTTTCGGATTCTCTACTGCAATCTTTGCACTGTGAATCAGCGATTTCAGCAGCCCTTCCATCAGATAATCCGAAGTGTTGTCATCTGTTCCAGAGAAGTACTGTTCCAGAATGTGCGACATAATATCAAAGAATCCAGCAATCATCTGATACTTTGGCAGTGTAAAGGTAAAGGTCGGATTCAGAATGGAGAACTTCGGCATCACTTCTTCCCCGAATACATGCCCGATTTTCAGCTTCTGTTCATGGTTGGTGATAACCGAGCCTGCATTCATTTCTGAACCAGTTCCGACCATCGTCAGCACACAGCCCACCGGAATAATTTCGTTTTCTGGCTCTTCAAAGCGAATATAGAACTTTTCCCACGGGTCTTCCGGACAGTGCACGGAAACAGAAACGGCTTTCGCATAGTCGCAGACAGAACCGCCGCCAACTGCCAGAATAAAATCAACTTTTCCGGCTCTTGCCCGTTCGCAGCCCTCTTTCAGCTTTTCTACAGTCGGGTTCGGCATAACGCCAGCATCTTCTACGATTGTCTTGCCGCATTCCTGCAAGATGGCAACGACTTGGTCATAAATGCCGTTTTTCTGAATCGAACCGCCGCCATAAACCAGCAGAACATTTTTCCCATACTTCGGCAATTCTTTCCGCAAACCATCAAGTGCCTGCTCCCCGAAATACAATTTGGTCGGATTGTAATATTCAAAATTTCCTAACATGAGAGATTCCTCCTCTTTTATTTGTATCTACTTACTTCAAAATGCTGTCTCCCCAGCTTTTCAGCCCTGCAACACTCTGTGTTCCGTTCAGCAGCTTGCCTTCTACAATCGTTGCACCCACTCACTGACTTTCTGTTTTGTTCCGCGGTTTAACAGACTGCCTTCTGTGATAACAGCCTCTGGTGCGGATGGCTGCAATTCTTTTACAGTATTACCGAATCCACTTCCACCGGATGTTGCAAAAAGAACGATCTTTTTACCGCTGAAATCATAGGCTTCCAAAAATGTATTGATGATGGTCGGTGCAACATACCACCAAATCGGGAAGCCTACAAAAATCGTGTCATAGTCTGCCAGATTGCTGCACGGAGCTGCAATTGCTGGACGAGAGCTTTTATCCTGCATTTCAACCGTGCTGCGGCTCTTCTTGTCCATCCAGTTCAAGTCCGCATTGGTATACGGAACAGCCGGCTTGATTTCAAATAAGTCTGCTCCTGCTGCCTCGGCCAGCAACTTCGCAACATTTGCAGTAACGCCACTTGCGGAAAAATAAGCAACCAATGTTTTCATGAGAAATTCCTCCTATCATAAAAATAACAATTTTTTACTTTTCAAAATGAATGATGCATGACATGAATAGTTCAATGCTACAAATTTCATTTTGTTTCGTCCTCCTTCAAGGCAGCATACTGTTCATCGGTTACAGCTTCTAACCATTCATTGCTGGTCTCTTCGCCCGGGCATTCAATTGCAAGGTGGCTGAACCAACTGTTTGCCTTTGCACCATGCCAATGCTTAACTTCCGGCGGAATCACAACAACATCTCCCGGGTGCAGACTTTGTGCTGGCTTTCCATCTTCCTGATACCAGCCTTCCCCATCGACACAAAGCAGAATCTGCCCACCACCGCTCTTTGCGTGGTGAATGTGCCAGATGTTCCGGCAGCCCGGCTCAAAGGTTACATTTGCAATGAAAACGGTTTCCTTTGGATTGGTCAGCGGTTTCAGATAGGATCGTCCGATGAAATACTTTGCAAATGCGGTATTTGGTTCACCTTGTCCGAAAAATCCGCCGTGTTCTTCGGTCGCATCGTCTGCATAAACTTCCTTTGCCATCCGGAACGCAGCCCATGCATTCGGCCAGCCTGCATAAAATGCAACCTGTGTCAGAATTTCCACCATTTCAGACTTGCTGACACCGTTTTTCTTTGCGGTTGCCAGATGATATTGCAGCGAACTGTCTACAATGCCCTTACTAATCAAGGAAGTAATCGTCACAATCGAACGCAACTTCAGCGGAAGTTGTGCCTCTCTCGACCAAACTTCTCCAAACAATACATCATCGTTCAATGCTGCAAACTGCGGTGCAAATGTTCCAAGGGTATCTCTGCCGGCGGTCTGTTTTACCACGAAAAAAACCTCCTATTTTCTGTTTGTTTTTATATCTGTTTTCCGAGCTGATAAGCCTGCTCTTCGTAATCGGTTCGTTCCAGTGCCGGAACATCCATACAATCTGCACCAATCACCATGCCAGCAATGTCCCAATCCAAGAACTTTGCCATGCCCTGAAAAGAAGCAATTGCTCCGGCTGCGGATTCCATGGTATTATCTGCCATCGTCACCAACAGAGCCGTTTTCTTGTTATGGTGCAACTGGGCATCACAGGCATAGAATCGGTCAATGACTGCCCGGATCTGTGCATTCATTGCATAATAATAAATCGGCGTTGCAAAGACAACCGCATCCGCTGCCAATAATTCCGGATACAGCGTTTTCATATCATCTGCAAAGAC
>OGMP01002007.1_pt1 | contig 13871 bp, 9 predicted proteins | sample 1573261 | NCBI WGS metagenome assembly OGMP01 (sample SAMEA2581878, study PRJEB24529) | metagenome | biome: Human gut stool | place: China | collected 2011 | reverse complement strand
CTTTCTATGTAGCTAATAAGTTATATGGTATCACGTTCACCCCGATCCGTAATATCCCGTTGCCTTATCCGGAAGCGCAGGCTTTTGAGTGCAAAGATAAGGATGGCTCTCATTTGGGCGTTATTTATTTCGATTTCTTCCCTCGTGCCAGCAAGCGTGGTGGCGCATGGTGTGGTTCTTATCGTCCGCAGGCTTATAAGGATGGCAAGCGTGTGGCTCCGGTCGTAACGATCGTTTGTAACTTTAGCCAGCCGGCTCCGGGACAACCTGCGTTGTTGAGCGCTGATGAGGCGAATACATTGTTCCATGAGTTCGGTCATGGTTTGCACGGCTTGTTCCGTGACGTGCATTACTCCGGTGTTTCTGGTGTTCCTCGTGATTTCGTGGAGTTGCCTTCACAGGTTATGGAGCATTGGGTATTCGAGCCGGAAGTATTGAAGGTGTACGCTAAGCATTATCAGACCGGCGAGGTGATCCCGGCCGAGTTGATCGAGAAGTTGGATAAGAGCGGTAAGTACGGACAAGGTTTCGCTACGACGGAGTATCTGGCGGCTTCTTATCTGGATATGGATTTCCATGCGGTCAGTGGTGATGCGGCGGATAAGAAAGTGATCAAGTTCGTTGACCAGACGAATAATGTTCCGGCCAACTTGAACGTGATGGATTTCGAGCAACAGACGTTAGGCCGTCGTGGTTTGCTGAAACAAATCCCTTCCCGTTACCGTACGACTTACTTCAACCATACGATGGGTGGCGGCTACACCGCCGGCTATTATAGCTACATCTGGGCTGAGGTATTGGATTGCGACGCTTTCGAGGCATTCAAGGAAACCGGCGACATCTTTAATCAAGAATGTGCCGATAAATTCCGTAAATATGTCTTGACCCCGGGCGGTATCGACGACGCTATGGATATGTACAAGAATTTCCGTGGCAAGGAACCGGGTACGGATCCGTTGCTGAAGAATAGAGGACTGAAATAATCTAGAAATGGAGATTTTATAAAGGCGGACCGGTTGGTTCGCCTTTTTTTGTATATGCTCAACCTCCCGGATCTGTATTACATTTGCTAAGTTTTATCACGAAAAAATAGCGATAGTATGGAGAAAAAGGATTTAGTAGAAGGGATGAGGTTGTATATCTATAAATTGCGTGTGGATGGGCGTTATTCCACGGCGAAGAGCTATCAGGATGCATTGAACTCATTCATGCGGTTTTGTGGGTTGGAGGTAATTCCCTATATCTATGTCAATAAGGAGAACCTTCGGCGTTATCAGGCCTTTTTGTTGAATAAAGGATGTACATGGAACACGGTGTCGACCTATATGCGTCGGATCCGTTGTGTGTACAACATGGCGGTGGAGGAAGGGTTGGCCCCCTATATCCCTTATTTATTTAAGGGAGTTTTCACGGGTATAGAGAGCAAACGCAAAAAGGCGTTACCACAGGATTTATTACGTTCTCTGATGACGGCCTCATTAGATGATCCGGAACTGAGAAAAACACGGCAGGCATTGTGCCTGATGTTCCAGTTTTGCGGTATGGCATTCGTGGATTTCGCTCATCTGAAAAAGGAGAATGTCCGGGGTGGGGTTTTGGAATATAAACGCCAGAAAACGGGTACTCCGATGCTTATAGAGGTACAATCTACCGCATGGGAGTCGCTGAGGGAACTGTCAAGTGATGTAGGTAAGGACTCACCCTATTTGTTTCCTTTCTTGAAAGGGATAAAAGTGGGAAAAGAAGCCTACAAGGAGTACACTTCCGCTTTGGCCCATTTTAACCGGAATTTGAAGAGGTTGGCGAGAGCCTGCGGTGTGTCTATCCCGATCACCTCATATTCGATCCGTCATTCTTTTGCGATGATTTTGAAGGAACAGGATGTCCCGATTGAGATGATCAGCGAACTATTGGGCCATAAATCGATCAAGACTACGCAAATCTATTTGAAAAGTTTCTCGTTGGAAAAGATGTCTGCGGTGAATAAAATTTGTTTTGAGAGTGTGTACAATCATGTACCGAAAGTAGGGTAAAGGGAGTAGGCTACTTGGGGAGTAGCCTAAAAGGTGCGAGAACGGTTATCACCCGGTTGTAGAGACGGGGCGTGCCCCGTCTCCCACTGTCTGATAGTAGCTTTAAGTTACCATTTGGAGGGGATGAGACGGGGCATGCCCCGTCTCTACAGGAATACACACGGGTTATAAGGCATGGTGGAATGATACCGGGAACAAGAGGTCATTTCACCCGCATCACCATGTCTATACGTCTAGGATAAAACAGGAAAATCAAAAAATAGAGAGGATCAAACGCCTACAATGAGTAAACAAGCGCATTTGTTTGCTTGTTTTTAGTTATTTTTTACTACATTTGCGCCGTGAAAGAATACGCTACTCCCCAAGTAGCCTAAGATTTCAAGAGATGGTAATTTTCAGTAATGCCACATTTAAAAATATAAAGTACTGTTTATCAAGATGATATAAAAGATTCTTGGTAGGGCTCTGAATTGCCGTGGGGTCTGTTTTCGGGCCACGGGATAACCACTAGAAAAGATAATCATAGAGATGGATATATTGACAGGCAAGTGCTCGGATAGGTTCATGGCGCATGTTCTGAAGCGACGTGACCAGGAGGCCGTCCGCTGGTACGTGCTCACGCTCCCTACCGCCGGTGGCGGGCGTGACAGGATCAGCCCCTCGAAGGGGCTGGACGCTGAGCTTTCCCGCCGTGAGCGTCGTGGGGAGGCCTTGTTCGAGTATTTCTCCCCCTCGTATGTCGAGGCGAGGAAGGTGGGCGGCAAGATGGTCAACACGAAACGGCCCCTGCTGTACAACTACGTGTTTGTCCACGCCTCGGAGGACGAGATCTTCCGCCTGAAGCGTACGCTTCCCCTGTATAATTTCCTCCCCCGGGTTTCCTCCGGCGGGCGGTCTTATTTCCCGTACCTCTCGGATCGTGAGATGGATACCTTGCGTTGGGTCGCGGCTTCTTACTCCAACGAGCTTCCGGTGTACGTGCCAGATAGCGGCCGCTTGTTGAAAGGCGACCGTGTGCGTATCACCTCCGGCCCTTTTACCGACATGGAGGCGGAGGTGGTGGTGCAGCCGGGCGGTGGGCATAAGGACGTGATGGTGCGTATCCTCGACTGTCTGTGGGTCCCCTTGTTCGAGGTGAGAGCGGGGGAGTACGAGTTGATCGAGCTGAACACGGGGGGCAAGCACGTGTATACCCATTTGGACAACGACCGTCTGTCGGAGGGCTTGCACGATGCCTTGGGCCGTTACCATGCCTCCGGCGTGGTAGTGGATGAGGATGTCCGTCTGGCCCGTGAGGTCCTGCGTGGCTACGCCTCTCTCCGTGGTGAGACCGACGTGATCCGTTGCAAGCTTTACTCTTTGCTCCTTCCTGCCTATCTGCTTTTGGGCGAGTCGGATGAGTTCGATCGTTTGCGCTCCACGATGCGCAGCATGCTCCCGGTGATAAAAGCGGGGCAATCCCGTGCCTTGTTGCTGGTCACGCTGTACGGCTGTACGGACAGCAGCCTCTACCAGCGCATGGCGCACGAGGTGGTTGACCCGTGGCTGGACGAGCCTTCTCCCAAGAAAAGTAAGTCTGTGTTGATACGTCGTCTACGTGATTACGACGGTTGGCTGAAACATAATGAATAAGGAATAATTCAAAATTCATACATCATACATCATAATTCAAGACATGTCTTCCCTTCCTTCGGGCATCCGTTTGATGAACCTGTTGCGTGACCATTTGACAGAGATCATGGATCGTGAGCGTGCGAACCTGAACTCAATACACCTGTATTGTACGGGATCTTACTGGGTGTCGTTCGAGCGTTCTGCCTATCAGTTGCGTCGTGTGTTTCCGGATAGCGAGACTACGCCGCTGCGCCTGTTCGCTTATCCGTTCCCGATCGTGATGGTGTCCGTTACGGATCGCTCACTCCGTTTGTACGCCCGTAAACATATCTTGAGGAGGGACGAGACGGATTACAAGCTATTGACCGTCCCCGGGCTTCCCATGGCGGATTACCATGTATGGCACGCTGGCGAGGTGGAAGGCTTGCCCCAGCTGACATGAACTCCAAATATGAAGCGCTGGAAAAGTAATAAACTCAATTATGGTATAATGATTTTGATTGATGGTTGGCAATTAGCATGAAATTTCGTATATTTACTCTAGAGGAAAAATAATTGTCATAAATTAATGAAAGCGGACGTGCTAAATTCGATAAAAGAGACCTTACGTAAGGTGATCTTGATTTCCATCTGAAAGGCACTCATAAGGAAATGCCGTCCGATGAGATGGGCAATGGGGCGATAGACCCCCATGAGCAATCTTAGGTGACTTGCGCCACTAACCTAAGATATTTTACCAACGCACCTAAGATACATGGTGGATGAACCTAGGATATTTTTTTAGTCAAAACAAATGCTTTGGGTCTGTTACGGATCTGAAGTGACTACTTATATACAATAATCATTATGTCAGAGGAAATCAAAATTGCTGTAGCTGGAACCGGTTATGTCGGGTTGAGTATTGCTACGCTGTTGGCACAGCATCATCCGGTCACTGCGGTTGACGTTATACCGGAGAAGGTGGAGACGCTAAACCGGAAGCAATCTCCTATTCAGGATGAGTATATCGAAAAATACCTAAAGGAGAAGGAGTTGAACTTGACGGCTACGCTTGATGGAGCGTCCGCTTATCGTGATGCCGATTTCATCGTTATTGCGGCTCCTACCAATTATGATCCGGTGAAGAACTATTTTGATACGCACCATATTGAGGATGTGATCGATCTGGTATTGAGTGTTAATCCAAGGGCGGTGATGGTGATCAAGTCGACCATTCCGGTCGGATATTGCCGGAGTCTTTATCTGAGATACGCCCAAAAGGGTATTGAGCGACTCAATCTGCTGTTTTCTCCGGAGTTTTTGCGTGAGAGCAAGGCGCTTTATGACAATCTTTATCCCAGCCGTATAATCGTTGGTTATCCCAAATTGCTAAGCGATGAGCAATTCAATGCGGAGAATGAGGCGATCGAGAGGATTGCGGATATTCCGGGTTTGGAGAAGGCTGCCCACACGTTCGCCGCCCTGCTTCAAGAAGGTGCCATTAAACAGGATATTCCGGCGCTATTCATGGGAATGAAGGAGGCCGAGGCCGTGAAGTTGTTTGCTAATACCTATCTGGCTTTGCGTGTAAGTTATTTTAACGAGTTGGATACCTATGCGGAGGTGAAAGGTTTGGATTCGAGTGCCATCATCCAGGGCGTGGGGCTGGATCCTCGTATTGGCACGCATTATAACAACCCTAGCTTTGGTTACGGGGGCTACTGTCTGCCGAAGGACACCAAGCAGTTGCTCGCCAATTATCAGGATGTTCCCCAGAATATGATGACCGCGATCGTGGAGAGCAATCATACCCGTAAGGATTTCATTGCGGACCAGGTGTTGCGCAAGGCCGGCTACTACGATTATAGCGAGAGGAACATTTTCCGGTGCTCCGAAGAGCGAGAATGCGTCGTGGGGGTATACCGTTTGACGATGAAATCGAACAGTGATAATTTTCGCCAGTCCTCTATTCAAGGCGTGATGAAACGTATCAAGGCGAAAGGGGTCAAGGTGATCGTCTATGAGCCTGCATTGAAAGACGGGAGTTCTTTCTTCGGCAGTGCCGTGGTGAATGATCTCGCCCGTTTCAAGGAGATGAGCCACGCCATCATAGCCAATCGTTATGATGATTGTCTGGACGATGTGTTGGGAAAGGTCTATACGAGGGATATCTTCGGTAGGGATTGAATCTTTAGATGATGGCTTTACAAGAGAGGCTGGGAAGGAATAAGACCATACTGGCTAATTTTTCCTATCTGAGTTTGCTGCAGGTATTCGCTATTCTATTTCCATTGCTTACCTATCCTTACTTGCTTCGGGTTATAGGCTTGGAATTGTATGGCGTGATCATATTCGCTCAATCTATAATAAACTATGTATCGCTGGTGATCAACTTCGGGTTCAATATGTCCGGAGCGAGGAACGTGGCGATTTACAAGCAGGATAGGGCAAGATTATCCCGGATCGTCACATCCATTTATTGGTGTAAGTTCATTTTATGGCTTGTTTGCCTAGTCCTGTATTTATCGGTCATCAGTATGGTTCCGTTCTTTGAGGATCATTATTGGGTGTATGTCCTCTCTTTCCTTTTGACATTCAACGAGCTTCTGTTACCTATCTGGTTCTTTCAGGGGATTGAGAAAATGAAATATATCACATTCGTGAACCTATCTGCCCGCCTGTTGTTCGTGGTTGCTATATTCTTGTTTGTCCATCGGCAAGAGGATTATTTGCTGGTCCCCTTGTTAAACGGGATCGGGGCTATACTGGCGGGTTGTCTCTCTTTATATATCGTGTTGGGAAAAGAGAGAGTAAGGTTTTCCTTGATGCCGGTAAGGGAATTGCGATCGGCCTATAAGGAGAGCTTGCCCTTATTTGTTTCGATCCTGTCCACACAGATTTATGTGAACGTTAATAAATTGGTGATCGGTTCTTTTCTGGGGATGTTGGAGGTTTCCATTTATGATATGGCGGATAAGGTGCTTCTTTTGATGAAACTCCCAGCCTCCATGATAGCGCAAGCCGTTTTCCCGAAGATTTCCCGTGAACAGAATATTCGTTTTATCAATCATGTGATGTTCTTGTCGATAGGGATCGCTTTACTTTTCTACATTAGTATGTTCTTCGGTAGTGACTGGTTGGTGTATCTTCTCGCCGGAGAACACATAGAAGAGGCTTCTGTCATTATGCGATTGCTGGGAATCTCTGCGATCTTGACATCTATCAATGGTTTCCTTGGAGGAAATCGTCTGGTCCCGCTAGGCTATTCGTCCGTGTATATGAGAGTGATGGTTGGAAATTGTCTGTTTTTTCTGACGGCTATGGGCTTGTTGTGGCTGACAGGAAGCATAACTATGTATACGGTTACGGTAATGGCCGTAGGGGTGGAAGTGTTTTGCTTTGTGTCGTTAGTTTATAGGAACTGGCGATTAGGGTTGTAGGGTTTAATAAAATAGTAATACTTATTTAGGATATATATCTAAATAAAGTGTTATAACAGAGATTTATTAAGAATATGTTGTTTTTCATTATAGCGTTTTTTCTCTTTTTTTATGTGTATATAAAAAGAATGATAAGGGATAGCTTTTCGAAAAAGGTCATATTGTCTTTTTGGACTATATGGTTTATATCTTTGGTTATATCTACTTTCAATCCTTATGGACTTTATCCGGTATCTGATGAAGTATATGTAATCATGTTACTAAATGTTTCTGCTATTATATTAGGTTTTTCTTCTGTAAAAGTTAATAAAAATATATGTTTAGACAAAAAGGTATATTTATATTCTCGTTCTTTGAATCGGTTTATTTATAGTAAAAAATATTTAATAATACTTTTTGTGTCTATCATTTTATTAGGAAGTCTCCTCGTAAAATATTGGAATGTAGTATTATCTATGAATCTTGTAGGAGTTGATGCTTTTGAAATACTAAATGATGATCTTTATAGCATAGATTTTGTTTTTTATACATTCTTTGCTCCTCCATTGTTTTATTGCTCAAATGCTATATTAGCTTATTGTTTGTTTTTTAAGCGAGTGTATAATCGGATGATTATAATATATATATATAGGATTATGCTCTTATAGGTGGAGGTAGAACGAACTTTTTAGTTCTATTGTTTGCTGTGTTTTTTGTTTTTATGATAACTGGAATTAAACTTAAATTTAAATATATATTTTCGTTATGTGTGTTTAGTTTGTTTATATATGTTGTGATTAGTTATTTTTCTGCTTTTAGGTTTGACATGCAGGAGTTTTCATTGGATACTATTAGAGACGGTTGTGAGCGATATTTGTGTGCGTGAACGCATGGAGGAGCTGTTCGAGGAGCATCGTCCGGATTACGTGTTTCATGCCGCGGCTTACAAGCATGTGCCTATGATGGAGGATAATCCGGAGGAGAGTGTCCGCAACAACGTGGACGGTACCCGGGTGATCGCAGACTTGGCGGTGAAATACGGCACGAGGAAGTTCGTTATGGTATCGACCGACAAAGCGGTGAATCCCACGAACGTGATGGGCTGCTCGAAACGTATTTGCGAGATCTACGTGCAGAGCTTGGATCAAGCCATCAAGGATGGGAAGGTGAGCGGTCGCACGCAATTCGTGACGACTCGTTTCGGCAATGTGCTGGGATCGAACGGTTCCGTGATCCCGTTATTCAAGGAGCAGATCAAGCGGGGCGGTCCGGTGACGGTGACGCACAAGGATATCATTCGTTTCTTCATGCTGATACCGGAGGCTTGTAAGCTGGTCCTAGAGGCCGGTACGATGGGTAATGGGGGAGAGATCTTCGTGTTCGATATGGGTAAACCTGTACGGACCGTGGATCTGGCTGAGCGGATGATTCGTCTGAGCGGGGTGAAGGGAATCGAGATCCGGTTCACGGGATTGCGAGACGGAGAGAAATTGTATGAGGAGGTACTCAACGAGGAGGAGACCTTCAAGCCTACTTTTCATCCGAAGATCAAGATCGCCCAAGTCCGTGCGTATGACTATGCTGACGCCAATCTGCGGATTGATGCCTTGGTACATGCTTGTGCCGTGGAGGGGGATATGCAGATCGTGAAGCGGATGAAGGAGATTGTTCCTGAGTTCAAGAGCCAGCATTCTAAATACGAGGTTCTGGATAAATGAATTGTAGAAAAATAAATAAGATGTAAAAAGAAGGTCTCTCATTGCGGGGGGCCTTTTTTTATGAGATAAGCGTTGTCTTTGGGATAGTATTTCGTATTTTTGCTCATACAATTTAATTAGTGTTGTTTGTGATAAGATGAAGGAATGAGTATGGTACGAATAAGAAAGATATTGCTGGTTGTTGTGTCTGTGTTGGTCGGGATCTTTTTCATACTTCCCTTGATCGGGGTTGGTATACTGAAATGGGCGGTCTTACCTCCGGAGAAGCTGACACCGCTGGTCGTAGAAAAAACAAACGAATTCATAGAGGCGCACTTGGAATGTGAGCGGGTGGAGTTGACTTATTTTGAGACGTATCCTTATCTGGGAGTGAAGTTGACGAATGGGCGTTTGATCTCAAATCTGGCTGAGGATTCTATAGGCTATCAGGAGGATTTGATGATTCCTTCGGATTCCTTGTTGTCTTTCAAAAAAGCGATCGTCGTATTTAACCCTACGGATTATCTGTTTAGCGGGAAGGTGACGATTCCTCGGGTTATCATGGATAGTATCCGTTTTTATGGTTATGTGAATGAGGAGGGAAAGGCGAATTGGGAGATTTATCAAAGTGAGATGGATTCGGTAGATGAATCATCGTCATCTCCATTGCCTAAAATAGATTTGCAGCAAGTGCATATTACGAATGGGCACTTTGTCTATGATGACCGCCAGCAGGATTTATATACGGCGATCGATGGTTTCTTTTTACATATAGACGGCCTTTTGACCCAACGAGGAAATAAGTTGGATGTGGAGACCGGTTCTTCCTCGATCGTATTCCGTAGCCCGTCTTATTCTTTGGCGAATAAGTTAGCGTTACGCTTCAAGGGACGTTTGTTGTTGGCTGACGGACTTCGCCGGATTGGGTTGAGGGACGCGGAGTTGCTGGTGAATAACCTGCCTTTTACGGCGGATGGCTTTATGGTACCGGCTACCGAGGATAATCCGTCACGGATCGATATGACTTTCGGGTTGAAGGTTTCCGATATGAATGATCTCTTACATTTTATTCCGGATGAATATTTTAAGGATCGGGATAAAACACTTGCTGAGGGACGTATTATTTTGGAAGGGGATATCCGTGGAGAATTAGGGGATAGTATTGTTCCGACCGTGAACTTATGCTGCAAGATAGAGGATGGTTCTTATCATGTAAAAGGTATTGAACAGGGGATCGATACATTGCGCATGGACGTGGATTTACATTTGAATGGCGCTTACCCGGATTCTTCTTATGTCTCTTTGGAGGAGTTGACATTGATCGGGTTGAATACCTCGTTGACCATGAGTGGCGAGGTTAGGGATATCTGGAGGAATCCCGCGATTCGGGCGGAGATGAAAGGGCAGGTCGATTTTACCCGTTTGGCTAAAGAGTTCTTGAATCCCGACACACTGCTGCTGGAGGGTACCATGATGGCTGATTTATCTACGGTGTTTAAGGTGGATGATATCGTGAATAGCCGCTTCGCCAAGGTCAAATCATCCGGCAATTTGACGGTTGATCGCTTCAAGGCGTTTAGTAAGCCGTTAGGCGTGGATATGTATATCGCTGGGGCGAATCTGTTTGTAGGATCTACGGAAAATGAAAGTAAATATCTGAATGCGAAAGGATTGTTGAGCGCTAATCTATCGGTGGATACCTTGAATATAAAGTATAAGGATGAGATCAGTACGAATATCGGTGGATTGAAGATGGTAGCCAATACGACGCCGGTTATTGATACAACGGCTGTTATCCCTATGACCGCAGGGTTGGAATTTGATCATTTACGCACCAAGTTGCCGGATTCTACCTGGATGGTGGCCGGTAAGACCGTGTTGAAAGGGGGCATCAAGGCTTCTTCTACAGATAAGCGGATCCCTATGGCGGGAGCTACGATCTCGGTGGACACCTTAAAATATATTCTTATCCCTTTACGGACGGGTATGGTTCTGACGGAAAGCCAGTTCTCTTTGGAAGCATTACCTTATCGGCAAGCGATTCGTCAACAACGTGAACGCCGTATTGCCGCCGGTGATACCTTGCGCAGGCGCACGCAGACCACCCGAAGGGCGAATAGACAGCGGTCGCAAGTGGATTCGGTCGCTTCCTCAAACAGTGTCTTACGCCAATGGGAGGCTCGGGGACAAGTGAGGTTTAAGCAATTGAGGGGCTTTAGCCGCTTATTCCCCATTCCGATGTATATTGATGAGACAAGCGTGAAATTCAATACTAACAATATGACGTTGAGTGGTGCCCGCCTGCATTTAGGAAAGAGCGATTTTACTTTGAGCGGAGAGCTTAGCGACATCCGGCGGGCCATGCTACGGGGAGGAAAGTTGAAAGCGAATTTCGAGTTGGAATCCGATCTGATCGATTGTAACCAGTTGATGCTAGCTATAGGTAAAGGTTTGCAGTTTTCTGATCAATTGGCATCCAATTCAGTTGGGGCCTTCTCGGAAGACAGTATCTCCGTACTGGAGACGGATCATCTATTAGCGAATACCGTGGATAGTGTCGCTACGGATTCGATCTCTCAACTATTTGTCGTTCCGAAATTCTTGGATCTGACGCTTCATACAAATGCTAAAAAAATAGATTTTAAGGATCTGAAGTTGGAGGATGTGAAAGGTGAGGTTGTAATCCGGGATCAAAGTATCAATCTGAGCGATTTATGTATGAGCTCGAATATCGGTTCTGGAGATCTGACGATGGTTTATACGACCAAAACAGATCAAGAGGCGACTATGGGATTTGAGTTGTCCTTAAATGATATTTTAGTGGAACGGTTAATCAGTTTATTCCCGGATATTGATACATTGGTCCCTATGCTTCGTTCGTTCGAAGGCATGGTAGATTGCCAGATGACGGCGACTTGCAAGGCGGATTCTACGATGTCCGTGTTGCTGCCGTCTGTAAATGCCTCTTGCTACCTGAGCGGAAAGAATATGGTGCTGCTGGATGGTGAGACATTTACCGAGATATCGAAGACGCTGATGTTCAAGAATAAAAAACGGAATATGATTGATAGTATAGCGGTAGATTTAGCGATCCATGATAACAAGATCGAGGTATTCCCATTCTTGGTGGAGATGGACCGGTATAAAGTAGCCGTAGGAGGAACGCATAATTTGGATATGACGTTCGATTACCATCTCTCGGTTTTAAAATCGCCGGTGCCGTTTAAGCTGGGTATCGATATAAAAGGGAATCTGGATGATTTCAAGTTCAAGATAGTGAAATGTAAATATAAAGATTTCTTGAAACCTACCAAGCAAGCGGAACTGGATAGTACCCGCAGGAATGTGCGTGAGGAGATACGCGAGACGATCCGGAAACAAATAAGAGAGGCCGCTCCCGAATTAGGAAACAGCCTCTCTGAGATTCATCCACATACACACGGTCACGTTGAGGAATCAACGTGATCCATACATTTGCTCGTAATATTTCATGTAATCTCCACCGGTGATATCCTCCACCCATTTCTGGTTCTCAAGATACCAACGGATGGTTTTTACGATACCAACCTCGAAGCAGGTCTCTGGTGTCCAGCCTAATTCGTTGGTGATCTTCGTCGGGTCGATTGCGTATCGTTGATCATGGCCCAGACGGTCTTTTACGAATGTAATCAAGCTGTCGTTGATCCAGTCGATAGAGATTTCTCCATCGGCACCGATCTCTTTTTTCTTTAATACTTGGCGATATTCCGGTTGTTCGGTCATTAGTTGATGGATCGTCCGGATCGTGAGTTTTACGATCTCGATGTTCTGCTTCTCGTTATGACCGCCTACGTTGTAAACCTCTCCCACACGTCCGTGGTGGATGACGGCGTCGATCGCCTTGCAATGATCCTCTACATATAACCAGTCGCGTACGTTTGTGCCGTCACCATATACAGGTAGGGATTTACCTTCCAATATGTTCTTTATAATTAAAGGAATCAATTTTTCCGGGAAATGGTAAGGTCCGTAGTTGTTGGAACAACGGGTAATAGATACCGGCATCTTATACGTCTCGTGGTAAGCCTTTACGAATAAGTCTGCGCTTGTCTTGGAGGCGCTGTACGGGCTTCGGGGATCTAAAGGCGTGGTCTCGTGGAAATACCCTTCGGCACCTAGGCTTCCATAGACCTCATCGGTAGAGACTTGATGGAAACGTACACCTTCACGCCATACCGGATAACCAGTCTCGGCCTTACCGGTAACCCATGCTTTTCGTGCGGCGTCCAATAGGTTTTGTGTACCAAGGATGTTGGTTTGCAGGAATAGCTGGGGATTTTCGATGCTTCGGTCTACATGACTTTCAGCGGCGAAGTTCACGACATAATCGAAGTTGTATTTCTCGAATAGCTGGTCGGCCAAGGCACGGTCGCAAATATCGCCTTTCACGAACTCGCAACGTACTCCATCGATATCCTCGGCGATGGTGCCTAAATTACCTGCGTAAGTCAGCAAGTCTAGGACAACGATCTTGATATCGTCATATTTCGCCAGCATATGTTTGATGAAATTGGCACCGATAAAACCGGCGGCACCGGTAACTAGGTAAGTTTTCATATCTGTACAGTGTTTAGTATTTGAAATTAAGCTCAGCGTCTTTCAGCAATGGAGCCTTGGTGTCTTTCTCGGATAGGTTGATCGATTCCGGATCTGTGATGCTCCAATCTACATGGACCGTGGGATCGTCATAGCGGATTCCCCGTTCATGCGTCGGAGTATATGGATTATCTACTTTATAGGTAAAGATAGCCTCGTCACTTAATACATGGAATCCGTGGGCGAATCCCTGTGGAATAAATAACTGGCGTTTATTCTCGTCCGATAACTCTACAGCTACATATTTGCCGAATGTGGGCGAGCCTTCACGTACGTCTACGGCTACATCCAATACCCGTCCTTTGATCACCCTGACTAATTTAGATTGAGAATAGGGCGCTAGCTGATAGTGTAATCCTCGTAATACGCCTTTAGAGGAGCAAGATTCGTTGTCTTGCACGAACTGGATTTTTCCGATATGCTCCTCGAATTCCGCTTGCTTAAAAGCTTCCATAAAGTATCCGCGCGCATCTTTCAATACCTTTGGCTCAATG
>OGMP01002006.1_pt1 | contig 13871 bp, 10 predicted proteins | sample 1573261 | NCBI WGS metagenome assembly OGMP01 (sample SAMEA2581878, study PRJEB24529) | metagenome | biome: Human gut stool | place: China | collected 2011 | reverse complement strand
CGGGCAACTGTCTGAACGAATACGGCGAATGGGACTCTTGTTCACTTACCGATGAGCAGATCGAAAAGTACAAGGAGCAGTTTGGTCATATGCTGGTAGACCTGCCGGGTATAGGGCTTGTGGCTGTTAAAGAAACAAAACCCGAAGTGATCGGACCGCTTGAAGAATTTGATGAAGGACCTGAGCTAATTATATAGTATGCCAAATCTTATGCTGTGTAAATTGTCACAAAGGCAGAACTTTTGCAAAAAGGCTGGATATATACAAAAAGGTGTGATATATTGCTTGACAAGGAGCGTGATGATATGAAAAAAGCGATATATATTTCAATACTTTGCACAGTAATGCTGACTGCCTGCGGCAATGTATCGGAGTCCGTAGAAAGTGCAGAAATCTCAGCTGTGAACCAAACTACGGTCACGGTAACATCGGTAAAGGAAGAAAAGGATACAAGCGAAACCGCAACTACTACACGAAAGAGTTCGCAGACGGTATCCGAAACTTCCTTAGCTAAAACAACCACAAAAAGTATGCAACCACCGCAGGAACAAATCAAACAGCAGAGTTATCCTCAGACAGTAAAGCCGCAGGAAAACACACAGGTCAATACTACTCAAAAGCCTGCGGTAACAACTACACAGCAAAAGCAGACTACCGCAAAGCAAACCACAACAGCTCCGCCAAAGCCTGTGACCACTACGCAGAAACCGCAAACAACTACTCCGCCGACCACAAAACCGCCCGAAAGCACAGTAACATGGTCTGATACCATGAAAGCATGGAGAAAGCTGTGTGAGGGTCAAAGCCTAAGCGGTGATGAACAAAATCTCATAAGATCTGAAATACTTGAATATGCCAAAAACTTCAACGGCAAAAGAGATATCCATGTAAGCTTTGGAATAGATGAGTATGACATATCTTATGCGAATCCGATCAATATGACGGTGCGAGAGGACATGACCGACCTGTCATATGCTCACATGGACGCATATGCTGACTCAGACAGCAAGTGGCTGATAGATCATGCAGAAAATGAAGAAGAGATCTGCAGCATAGTCAGTGAAACGAGAGAAAACTGCCTGCACGTCATAGACTACGGACTGTTCAACAGGTGGGAGATATACAGCGGCAATAATGCCCTCAAATATGCAAGCGATATTGAGTTTAATGTAGGCTTTGACGGCACGGCAATATGGTTTCTTACGGAGGACTAAAAACAACTGAATAAGCAGGGAAAAGAGTCGAAAATTCGGCTCTTTTTTCTTTGCAAAAAACAAAGGAGTAATACAGATGAAGATAAGAAAAATATTAAAACGCTGCACAGCGGCAATGCTTGCGGCGGCAATAGGAATGACTACGCTGGCGGCGAATGTTTCCGCAGCCACATCGGGAGTATCCATAGGATACACTTGGAACAGCTCGGTCAATCCAACTATCAAAAACAGAAAGAACGGAGTAACAGGAGGAGTAAGCGGACAATATATCAAAGCCGGAGAACAAATATGCAGATTCAGTCCCTCATCAACTTCCGACTGGGCGTTTTGTATCGAGCCTGCAAAGTCAATGCAGGGAGCAAGCTACAAGGACTGGTATACTCAGAACGGCTTTACAAAGTATGATACCTTTGACCTCTCGGATAAAAACAAGGCGGACAGCTTTGCATATTGGAAGTCCATAGGCGGAACAGACGGACCAATGGCTAAGTATCTCGGACTTGTGCAGTATTACGGCTATTCAAGCCACAAAACAGGTGACTACTATGCCGCAACTCAGTGCCTTATCTGGGAGCTGATACTGGGTTACAGAGGTCATACGCAGGCAGGCTTCGGAAAATGTTCGGATATTCTTTGGAATGATTTCACCTATCCAAGCGGTGGCTGGTGTACAAGATCGGGAGTTGAAAAGGCGTACAACGATATTGTGTCAAATGTGAAGGATCATTACAAGCTTCCCTCTGCTATGAGATCCACCAAAGCTCAGGCAAAGGACGAACCGAACGTTATGAAATACAACGCTGAAAATCTAAGATACGAAACAAAAGTGACTGTGCCCACTTCCTATGTCACAGCGTCAAGCCTTGCACATAATTTCAGCAGCCTTGAAAGCAAGCTTGGATCGCTGATAAAGTCTAAATTCAGCGGTACTTTCGGCAAGGACTATGGCCTTGAAACAGAAATGAGCGGCACAAATACTGTTTACACCATATGGTCAAAGGAAAGGCAGTTCACTTCAAGCGGCGACAGCAGTATATATGTTACGGAAAGTATCCCGATGCAGATGAAGAACAGCCTGAAAAAGCAGGAAACTTTGTTTGCCAACAGCTACTATCAGACCTGCCTGCTTTCAACAAGGCTCGACCCCGTTGTGGGATATGTGGGACTTGCGTCATACAATGAACCGAATCTTACCGTTGAAAAGACATACACAGATTCAAGCAATAATCAGATAACGGCGGCGGAGCTGAATAACCTTCTGGGCAAGACTACGTTTGTGGTTTCATGCCTGTATGACGGCAAAAAGTATTATGTTCAGGCTGATAAAAACAGCACGGGAACGGGATATGTTTTTTCAAAGTATGTGACTTCTGTCAGCGAGGCTACAAAGTTTAAGACCATTAAAAACACAGACGCAAAGGGTACTTTCACAGTAAACGATCTGCCCACCTCAACGTCAAATGGCAGGACATATACGGTAACGGAATATACAGTACCCGATGATGAAAGGTATGAGAAACTTTCTAAATCAGTACTTCTGCCCTCTCCTACAAGTGATTTTACTGCCAATGCTGGCACAAAAACGATAAAGATGAACAACAGCGAAAAGAATTACAATGCTAAATTTGGAACTGCGGTGCTTGACAAAACCATTCTCAACGGTGATGGAAAGGCTTTATCAAGCGATAACGAGAGCGACATCAAGACCCTCTCCGACATCTACAAGTCAACCAAGTTTATTGTGGGCTATTGGGACGAGGAAAACGGCAAGCCTGTTATGAGATATATCTCGCAGGGTCACAAGTCTGCAGAAAAAGCTTTTTCAGGCGATCTTAACGACCTTGACGGCTTTAATGGAAAGACCTACTCCTCAGGTGACGGCTGTTACTATGTGCCAACAAAATTAAACGCAAATCACGACCTCATATTCGATACCACTCGCACTACGACTGACTTTTCAAAGGCATATGTTTTCAGCACAGGCTCGAACTACAGCGGCTGTGACACCTGCGATCACTTCGGACAGCTTTTCTTTGATCTTGTACCTCTTGACAGCTCAGGCAATGCAAAGGAGCTTGTTTTTATCGAGATAAACGGAGCTAAAGGATATGGCTATGATGAAAGTCTTGAGGCTTCAAAAGCGTACAATCTGAGTACTATCAAAGATTCTACGGCAAAAAGAAATATCAGCGGCCTCATAAGAAACGATACAGGCAAGTCATATGCTCTGACCGATGAAAATGGGAAGAAATATATTCTCGGAGCAGGAAATCTTTATCCCATTTCATCAAACAAACTTGAAGATAACAGACTTCACAGCAGTGCTGAGATAGTAAATCAGCTTGTAAATTACAGCCTTGTGCTGACAAAGAAAAATGATTCGGGAGAAGTTCTCTCCGGAGCAAGGTACGGTTTGTATAATTCATCAAAAAAGCTGCTGAAAACCGCAGTTACTGACGACAACGGAAAAGCAAAGTTTGACTATGACCTTTTGCCAAACACCAACTACTATGTCAAGGAGATAACTGCACCCGAGGGATATGCTCTTAACAATGAATATCATCTTGTGAACCGTGCAAATACGGCGGTAAACGACCTTGATAACTTTCAGAATGCAAAGCTTTCGGATCACAATTATTCAGTAACGGACAAGCCTTTTACACTTAAGCTGGAGCTTAACAAATATGATGTTCTTAATGATATCAAGATAGAGGGAGTTACTTTTGATATTTCTCTAAATGGAAAGGTTGTAAAGAGTATTACAACCGATAAGAACGGCTATGCAGAGGTAAGCGGACTGGCTCTCGGCAAGCTTAACGGTGAAACTTTTGAAAATGTCTACACCGTTACAGAGCGTGAAAACGACAGGTATATCATGCTTGACGAGAACGGAGAACTGAGCCGCTCGTTTACAGTAACTACAACCCTTGCGGATATCGATGACAATACAGATCCCGTCATAACCTATACTGCGGATATTCCGAATACGCTTCAGCTTGTTGACCTGAAAATTCACAAGGTAGATGAGTTTGATAACCCCATAAAGGGCGTTGCTTTTGACATTGTGCCTACTCAGGACATTGCTTTTAACGGCAAGACGGTACAGAAAAAGGGCGAGCCTGTGGGTACTGTTGTGACAGATGAACAGGGATATGCCTCAAGCACCTACACAGAATATGAGACCGATGGAACACAGGGATATACAAAGACTATACCGATCTATCCGAACTTTGAGTATGAACTGGTGGAGGTTTCAGCTCCCGAGCCTTACGTTATATCTGCTGAGAACACAAAGTTTACGGTTAAATCGGATAAAGCCGATACTCTGACTATCCCTTATGAAGTGATCGTAACAAACGATGTTCAGAGAGGAACGCTTGAAGTTTTCAAGGCGGACAGCGAAACCAAGAAGCCCATTGAAGGAGTTGAGTTTGAGGTAAGAGCGGCGGAAGATTTCTTTGTCGGTTCGGCACAGCTTCACAAGCAGGGAGACGTTATATGCACAATGACCACAGACAGCACCGGTCATGCTGACACGGGAAACGCACAGATGTATGTGGGAGCAAAGTATACTCTTACCGAAACAAAGGCGGCAGAGGGGTATGTTATTGACTCAGAAAGCAGGACATTTGAATTCAATTACGCAGGCAACACAGCCGTATATTCAAAGCTCAGCATCGACCTTGGCAACGATTCGCAGAAAGGAAAGATATCCGTATACAAATCGGGCAAAGCATTTACAGGCGTGACGGCTCTTGGCAGTGCGATATCCGTTGACGAAAACGGAAATATTGAAGAAAGCGGTCAGACCATATACAAGCCAGTGTTTACGGAATGTGCTCTTAGCGGAGCGGTATTTCAGATAACAGCCGCAGAGGATATTGTTACAGCAGACGGAACAATTCACGCAAATGCAGGCGATGTTGTGACTGAAATAACGACCGACGAAAACGGCTATGGGGAAACTGAGCCGCTGTATCTTGGCAGATATGAGGTCAGAGAGATAAAAGCACCTTACGGATATGTGCTGAATAACGAACCTAAAGAAGCAGAACTGACATATGCGGGACAGGAATTTGAGGTGAGAGATACTGTGGATACAGAGTTTGAAAATGAATATCAGAGAGTAATGATAAGGCTTTCTAAGACAATGGAGAATGATGAGCTGTTCGGTATCGGCAGTAACGGAGAGTACAAAAATGTTCGTTTCGGACTGTTTGCCGCAAAAGATATCACAGCTTCAAACGGCACGTTGATCCCTGCCGGCGGGTTGATCTCTGCGGTGTCGCTTGATGAAAATATGACTGCTGTTATTGCAGAGAAAATTCCGTTTGGAAAGTACTATGTTCAGGAAATTGCCACCGACGAACACTATGTCCTTAACGGCGAAAAGTACCTTGTGACTTTCGAGTATATGGGTCAGGATATTCAGACCGTGGATATCGACTGCGGAGAGTTTGAAAATGTTATCAAGCGTGGCAGGATAGAGGGACATAAGACCGATGACAAGAGCGAACCCCTTGAAAATGCTCTGTTCGGACTGTTCAGAACGGACTGTACAGAGTTTACGGAAAGCAATGCCATAATGACAGCGATCTCCGATGAAAAGGGATATTTTGAGTTTGGAAACATTCCTTACGGCGAGTATGTTGTCAGAGAGATAAAAGCTCCCACGGGATATATTCTAAGCGATGAAAGCTATCCCGTAAGCATTTCAGAGGACGGCGAAGTCATTGAGATAACTGCCGAGAACAAGCCGATTACCGTTAAGATCTCAAAGCGTGATATTTACGGAAACGAGCTTAAGGGAGCAAAAATGCAGATCATTGACTCTGAGGGAAATATTGTTGACGAATGGACTTCCGACGGCACAGATCATATTGTAACTGAGCTTCCTGCCGGAGATTATACACTGAAAGAAATCGCCGCTCCCGACGGCTATGTAATTGCAACGGACATTAAGTTTACAGTCGATGTTTACGGCAATGTTACCGTAGAAAATGCAGATGCGGCAGCAATTGCGGAAGACGGTACGCCCATAGTCATAATGGTGGACGAGGCTAAGCCAAGCTTGCCTGACACGCCTCACACAGTCACAACAGACAACCCTCACACAGGTGTGTCATCAGACAATGGCATATGTATCTATCTTATGATCGGATCTGTAATGCTTTTGTCCTTAATATTTGCAATCAGAAAGAATAATGAAAGGAGAGATGTGTAATGAAGATAAAAAAGTCAAAAAAGAAAGCTATTGCATCAGCTGCAAGTGCAATGTGCTTTGCGGCAATGACATCAATAACCGCCTGCGCCTCGGGCGATGTGGCAGGAGCAGTCACAAGCACTTGGAACACAGCCAGATCGCAGATAGTGTCGGTGGTGAACAATGTTGTTTTTCCGTGCCTTGATGTTATCCTTGCGGTATTGCTGTTTGTGAAGATAGGTGCGATGTATATGGACTACCGCAAGCACGGACAGATAGAATGGACTCCTGTTGCGATAATCTTCGCCTGCCTCATATTCACACTTACCGCTCCGCTGTATATATGGTCTATTGTGTAAGGAGGTATGACAAATGAAGAATATTCTTATACTCGCCGCACTGTCTGCGGTGATCCTTACAGGCTGCGGAAATATCTCGCCGCCGTTCAAAGCCGAGCAGACAACGGTCACAACAGCCGCACCGACAGTAAGTGCGGCTGCCTCTTCGGAGGCTGAAAGCAGTTTAGAGGATGAAAAGATAAAGACGGACACCTTTATTGCCGAATTTTTCGATTCCGATATATCCTTTGTGGATACAAGTGAATTGGTAGCGGAAGCTATGAAAGGCTGTTCTTTTGATAATGAAATCGATAATTCAAATGGTGTGCAGAAGATAACACTTAAAGGCACAAACGGCGGTGGTTCTATTGAGGTGATGTGTATTGATCTGAGTAAAAGCGGTCTTCCTTACGATATGGAATATATCCTTGAAAATTTCGGAGATTATTACTTCGGACAGACCTCCGCACAGATGAGCGGTATCACCGAAGATGACTTTGTTTCGAGTTACCGAATGACAAGCAACGTTGTATCAAAGGGAAAATATCAGCGTTATGCGTCGATTCAGAAAACCGACGGTATGGCGTCGCAGTTTGGATACACGGAGACCTATGCTGTTCTTAGTGAAAACAAGCTTACCGTTGTGTCGGGTGCTTTTCTCAGTACGGATATGATGGAGAGGCAGAGCTTTTCGCAGGTTATGGGACAATTTAGAAATTGCGTTGGTGGATGAAAAAAAGGACTGATTTTACTCAATCCTTTTGGTAAGGGGATAAGATAAACTGGAAGTTGTCTATTATACATTGATAAAATCCAGCAGACTTAAACAGACAATATGCACCTAATAGATTGCTCATCATTTGGTAATATAGCGTAAATATAGACGATGTAAAAAATTCTATTTGGCATATTCCTGTGACAATAAATTGGGGAAACAAGTGTCTCTGCGTAAATCAAAGTCTTTGACAGCATTTTTTGTGGATTTTTCTGGATTAGTTGAGAATAAATCTTGCATCTGTCGTGCTGCTTGCTCCAATTCGCTTACAACTTCTTTTGGTAATCTTGGTGAGAAAAAATAATCTTCCGCATACCAAAACACAATTCGATTTATTATTTCAAGCCTCTTTGCAACTGACATATTTTTAAGCTCTTTTTCAAATGTTAATATGCGAGAGTTTTTATCATCAGAAAAAGTAATAATAACCGATGAATTTTCAAGTGGAAAAATTGCCAAATTTAAATATTCAACAGAATAGTCAGAGTCATAATTATACTGATTATTTATAAGTTCCCCACTGACACCTGTTATCAGTGCTATCATTCCCTGAAAAGCAATTGGAACAACATAATTTAATTTATCAAAAGAAACTATATGAACGCTTGGAGACTCAATATTCAAATTCGTTTTTACAGCATCAAAAATATCATAACAATCTTTGATATCTTGACTCCGTGCCTTTATTTGACTATTAAAATAAGCATCTGCAATAATTGCAAAAAAACGGCTTTTTTCAAGCATTTTCTTTTTGACAATCTTAATCGTTTCAAGCTCGGTTTCATGCTTGCAAATATCTCGAAGAACATTTTTTAAAGCAATTTGATTAAGAATTTTATTGCTTGGTATATCAGAATAGACTTCGGGATTTTCATAATCTTGAAAAATAGTGCCATCACATTTACGGCATATAACATGAAAAGTTCCACTACTTTTAATGCCAGAGTCCGAAGAACACAGTTTTGTTCCAATTAGTGCATCAAACACATTCACTTTTCCATTATCCGCTATGTTCTTTAAACAAAATTGAGGGACGGTATGCGAATTACAAAACGGCAATTTTTGTCCGCATATCAAACACGTTTCATGTTTGGCTTGCATTTTTGCCTTTTTTTTTAATTGTCCAAGCAGCTTTCTTGCATCATTTAGTTGATCATTTGATAAATCATCGGTATTCATATCAATAAACCACATATATATTCTCCTTTACTGTAGCAGTCCATTGCTTAACAAATTCTAATTTATCGGGCAATATCGTCCTTTTAATCTATTTCTTCATTATACCACACCAAACCAAAATTTTCAACCCGGAAAGGAGACATTTAATGCCCTACATCCCATTCACAGACGAACAAAAACAGCTTGCCAACAGCGTAGACTTGGCAGAATACCTGCGTGTGCGAGGAGAAAAGCTTGAGCGTGTCGGCAGAGAGCATAAGCTCATTTACTACGACAGCTCAGGCCGGCACGACAGCATAACGCTCCGTGGCTCTACCTGGTTCGATCACAAAAATCAGATAGGCGGCGGAGCAATAAAATTCATGCAGGAATTTTATGATATGGACTTTCAGACGACGGTGCAGGAGCTGTTAGGACGGACGGTCACTCCGCTGTCCCACAGTCCTCCGAAAGCTATAGCAAAGGAAGAAAAGAAAGAATTCAAGCTGCCCGAGGCAAACGCAAATATGCACAGAGTGTATGCTTACCTCATAAAACAGCGGTTTATCGCACCGGATATTATATCGTATTTCGCAAAACAGCACACGCTTTATGAGGACAAGGAACACCACAATGCCGTGTTTGTAGGAATTGATGAGAACGGCGTTCCAAGGCAGGCAAGCAAGCGTTCAACAAATTCTTACGGCAATAGTTTCAGGATCACTTGTCAAGGTTCTGACACAAGATACAGCTTTGCACATTTCGGTGAAAGCAAAAGGCTCTATGTGTTTGAGGCTCCCATAGATATGATGAGTTTTCTTACGCTTTATCCGAAAGACTGGCAAAAGCACAGCTGCATTGCAATGAACGGAGTGTATGAAAATGCTGTTTTGACGGCGTTAAAGAATCATTCTAACCTGTCAGAAATCATTCTCTGCGTTGATAATGACGAGGGCGGCATCGAGGCTGTTGACCGTCTAAGGGACATTCTTCATAAAAAAGGATATCCGGACGTTAAACGGCTTGCACCGAAGTTTAAGGATTGGAACGAGGCGCTTAAAGCAAAGAACGGTGTTGAACCTCTTCCTGCTGTTTCTCACAAGCGAAAGGAAGAGTATCTGAAAGAAGTGAGCAAACTTCTTTATCTCAAATGCAGTCCCGATAAGCAGACCTCGCAAATTTATGCAGCGTTTAAAAACGGACAATACAAGTATCTCGCCGAGTATGCTCTTGCAGCCTCGGCATTTTTTATCGCAGGAAACAGCGGAGAAAATATGTTTGACAAGCTGAAAACAAAGCTTAAAACAGAGTACAAGCCCTATACAGACAAGGGCAAAAAGGCACGTAAACAAAGAAATTTGCAGGACTGTGTGCAGGCGGTCATGCGTGATCTGAAACAGACCGCCCGAACCCGTGAGCAGTCGCTGAATACGGCAAAACTGCTGTATCAGCTTGCAGACAGTGCTGTAAGAATGTCGGTTGAGGAAACTTTAAGCGTTCCCATTCAAGAGCAAAACAGATCGGAAGATATTGTTCCCGAACCCGAACCTTGTATGGAATTCGGGTAATGCGATACCGCCTGCGTCACAGTGCAATACCTTGAAGATAACAAACTAACTATCTTATTTAAATACAAAAGAAAGAATATATGATCGGAAGTGAGAAATTGAATGATAAACAAAAGCTCATAATAGCTGTCCTGGTTATACTTTTTATCGCCTTTATGGTAATAGTTGAGCTGCTAGACAACAAGTCGCTTAACGGAATAAAGGCAAAGAAGGTCGGCAACGGACAGCACGGAACTGCAAGGTGGGCGACGAAATCCGAGATAAAGAGGGCCTTTATCCCTCTGCCATTCGAGCCTGAAAAATGGCGTAATGGCGAGAATTTACCGACTGTTCAAGGTACAGTGGTCGGGTGCAGAGGTTCAGGGAAGAAAACTGTTGCGCTTGTGGATGACGGAGATGTTCACACGCTTATGATAGGAGCTGCGGGCGTTGGCAAGACCGCCTTTTTTCTTTATCCAAATTTGGAACTCGCCTGTGCAAGCGGAATGTCCTTTATATCAACTGATACCAAAGGAGATGTGGCACGAAATTACGGTACTATCGCAAAAAAGTACTACGGCTACAATGTGTCGGTTTTGGATTTAAGAAATCCGACGCGCTCTGATGAAAACAATATCCTGCATCTGGTCAATAAATACATGGATTTGTATTTGGAAGATAAGAGCAATCTTTCAGCTAAAGCAAAGTCTGAAAAATACGCAAAGATAACTGCAAAAACCATAATCAATATCGGCGGCGGTGACAGCCACAGCTACGGACAAAACGCTTTTTTCTACGATGCGGCTGAGGGTCTGCTCGCCTCGGTCATACTGCTTTTAGCTGAGTTCGGCGACAAGAACGAACGGCATATAGTTTCCGTTTTCAAGCTTATTCAGGACTTGCTCGCAAAATATCAGCCAGACACGAAAGCAAAGCCTAAAATGTATTTTTCAAAGCTTATGAACAAGCTTCCAAGCGAACACAAAGCCAAATGGCTTGCAGGAGCGGCTCTGAATGCGTCTGACCAGTCTATGCTTTCTGTAATGTCGACTGCACTTTCAAGGCTCAACAGTTTTCTTGATTCTGAACTTGAACAAATGCTGTGCTTTGGAACGGCGATAGACGCCGAGAAGTTCTGCAATGAAAAGTCTGCTATCTTTATTGTTCTTCCCGAAGAAGATACAAGCAAGTACTTTATGGTCAGCCTGCTTATCCAACAGCTTTACCGTGAGATATTAGTCATTGCAGACGAAAACGGCGGAAATCTTAAAAACAGAGTTATGTTTTACTGCGACGAATTTGGAACTTTTCCTAAGATAGAGGGAGCTGAATCTATGTTCTCCGCAGGACGTTCAAGAAAAATATCCATCGTGGCAATAATACAGTCCTTTGCACAGCTTGAACAGAACTACGGAAAACAGGGTATGGAGATAATAACCGACAACACTCAGCTTACTGTGTTCGGCGGATTTGCGCCAAACAGTCAGAGTGCAGAGGTGCTTTCAAAAGCTTTGGGCGAACAAACTGTATTAAGCGGTTCTGTATCAAACGGCAGGGACAGATCTCAGTCATTGCAGATGATAGGCAGACCGCTTATGACTGTGGACGAGCTGAAATCTATGCCGAAAGGACAGTTTATCGTTATGAAAACAGGAACACACCCGATGATAAGCAAGTTGAAACTGTTCTTCAAATGGGGTATCAAGTTTGAAGAAGAATACAAACTTCCCGACAAGACCGCAAGAAATGTTTCATACAAGGAGCGTGACGAGCTTATTCGTGATATTGAAATCAAATATCCTCAGAAGAAAAAAGATATGCTGCCTGTGGAATTTGAGGAAGAGCCAAAGAAAAAGACCAATGTCAAGACATAAAAGGAGTGATGTTTATTGATATTACCGAGAAGGATCTACGATTTGGGACTTAGCCACAAAGCTGTGTCCATTTACTGCTATCTGGCAAACCGCGCCGACAAAAACGGCGAATGTTTTCCATCTGTGAGAAGAATAGCGGAAGATCTGAGCATTTCAAAAAGCACGGTGTTTCGTGCTTTTAACGAGCTTGAAGAAAGCGGATCGTTAGAGCGTTTCCCCCGTTATCACCCACAAGGCGGTCGGCGGAGTTCTCTGTACCGCATAAAGGGAGAGATAACTAATACAAATCGATCCGAGAAACGAGGTGATAAGCTTGTTTGATTGGATATCTGACGCTATCGACTGGATAGGCGACGGGATATCAAGCTTGTGGGACAGCACCATAGGCGGAGCGGTAGACGCAATATCCGACGCTGTGTGGGACATTATGTTCGAGTGGCTTTTCAACAAGGTCTACGGTGCGGTGGCAGAGCTTTTTATGTTCATAGATCAGTCGGCAACCGATCTGTTCTCTCTTGCCTGGGTGAGGACCTTTGTCAGTCTGTTTCAGGCTCTCGGTTGGATGCTTTTTGTCTGCGGTCTTGTCATGGCGGTTTTTGACACTGCTATGGCATACGAGTCGGGAGCGGCTAACATCAGGCAGACCTGTGTGAATGTGATAAAAGGCTTTATGGCGGCGGCTCTCTTTGCGGTAGTCCCACAGCGGCTTTACGAGCTGTGCATAGCTTTGCAGGGTTCATTTTCCTATGATCTGCTTGGGGTGTTTTTGTCTGACACATACAGCACTATAGCCGATTCGGGGCTTTCTGTGCTGTATGTTCTTGCATCTGACGTTTCACTTTTCAGCCTGTTTTTTATCATACTTTTCGGTTACTGCACGGTAAAGGTCGTGTTTGCGAACATCAAGCGAGGCGGCATAATGCTGTGTCAGATAGCAGTGGGAAGTATATATATGATAGGCATTCCCAGAGGCTTTACAGACGGCTTTTCAAGCTGGTGCAAACAAGTGATAGCGACCTGTCTTACAGCCTTTTTGCAGACTGTGATACTTTATCTAGGATTGCTGACTTACACTCAGCACCCTCTTATTGCAGTGGGCATTTGCCTGTCAGCTACTGAAGTGCCGAGGATAGCTCAGATGTATGGATTGGATACCAGTGTGAGAGTCAATATGATGTCTGTTAGCCATACGGTTTCTATGGGAGCTAAAGCGGTCGGTATGCTGAAAGGAGGAGCAAAATGAAAACCTACATCTACCCCGAAAACCTGAGAGCAAGCGTAAAGCTGTGGTTTTGGAGCGTTCGGGATCTTATCATTATCTGTGCAGGGATAGTACTGTCTGTGATAGTGCTTGTGAATCTTTGGAACATTACCCCCTTTGCAGTTACAGCCTGCTATGCTTTTGTGACTGTAAGAGCAGATGAAATGTCGATAATGGACTATCTTTTTAATGCTGTAAAGTTCTTTGTGACCTCACAGCAATTATATTTTTGGAGGAAAAGTTAAATGAAGAAAAGCAAAAACAGCGTTCAGGGCCTTATCGGTCTTGAACGCTTTACTCGTTTCGGCGTAAAAACCGACAAAGCTGAGATAGCATTTTTCAGCGTAGAGCCGACCAATATTTCCGTGCTGTCTGCGGCTAACATCGACGTGAAGATACATCATCTTATGATGCTGTTAAGCACTATACCTGATCTCGAGATACTTTGTAGGTTTGTCAATCATATTGGACACTATTATTAAGAAATTCGATAGGCGAAAA